>JAESGV010000145.1_pt1 | contig 86551 bp, 84 predicted proteins | sample 9269781 | NCBI WGS metagenome assembly JAESGV01 (sample SAMN15741586, study PRJNA653496) | algae metagenome | isolation source: Tildeniella torsiva UHER 1998/13D and co-occurring heterotrophs from... | place: Slovakia: Slovak Paradise National Park, Hrabusice, Kosice Region | collected 2000-01-01
TGCATTATTAGAAAACATTTTAAAAAAATATTCATATTAACCATTTTAAAAATTATAAAATAAAAGAAAAATTAAGAATAATAAGTTTTAATACTTAATATATTATATTATTAATATATAAATACTTATAAGTGTTTATTGTTATTTTAAGTATTTATTTATATATTATATTAATAATATATATTATAATATATATTTTTATTAATTATTTTATATAAACAAACAATTTTTATTAATTTATTTTATATTTACAAGTTAATTTTGTTAATTTATTTTATATTTACAAGTATTTTTTATGAATATTTTTTATATTCACAAGTATTTTTTCTTTAATTATTTTATATTCACAAGTATTTTTTGTTAAATTATTTTATATTTACAAATAATTTTTATTAATTTATTTTATATTTACAAACAATTTTTGTTAATATTTTTTATATTCACAAACAGTGATTACAAGCATAAAAAAGTTTATAATCACTGATTACAAGCATAAAAAAGTTTGTAATCAGTGATTGTAAGTATAAAAAAATCTGTAATCATTGATTACACATATAAAAATATTTGCAATCACTGATTGCAAGTATTAAAAAGTTTATAATCACTGATTATAAGTATAAAAAAGTTTATAATCATTGATTACAAGTATAAAAAAGTTTGCAATCATTGATTACAAGTATTTTAAAATATATTATAATATCAAAAAACATTTTTAAAATGTTTTCCATTTTTTAAAAACATTTTAAAAATGTACTATGTTTTCAGAAAACATTTTTCAAAATGTTTTGCATTTTTAAAAAACATTTTTTAAAATGTTTTGCATTATTAGAAAACATTTTAAAAAAATATTCATATTAACCATTTTAAAAATTATAAAATAAAAGAAAAATTAAGAATAATAAGTTTTAATACTTAATATATTATATTATTAATATATAAATACTTCACTCAAAAACAGCAAATATAGCATTTCAGGAAATAAATTGATGTTATAATATTTAAGTGGCAACGTATGTTTTTAGTGGTATACTTTGCATTGGTTACAAAAAAAGTATGTTACGCCACACAACCAAAGCCCTGTCACGAGTTACCCAACAACTACGATACACACAGAAAAACATTATAACAACACCAATATTTTATGTAAATGGAGACCCACACATTGGGCACTTATACAGTGCAGTATTAGCAGATGTAGTTGCTCACTATCACTCGATAAAACAAAACTCACCACTGCACATAAAAAACGACGTCATAATCTTCAGTACAGGAACAGATGAGCACGGATCTAAAGTGGAAAAAGCAGCAAAACAAAGCAATACTGAAACGCAACAGTACTGCGACTTAATATCTGCTCGTTTCAAATCTGTATTCGATACACACAATATTCGATACACAGATTATATCCGTACAACCCAACAACGACATAAAGATAACGTTCGACAAGTGTGGAATAAATTACTAGCAAACGGCGATTTATACCAAGGCGAATATCAAGGTTGGTACTGTACAAGTGACGAATCGTTTCACACAAATACACAAGTTGTACGGGATGGCGATAAAGTTATCAGTCCTGTTTCGGGACACGTTTGTGAGTGGGTCACCGAGAAGACATTTAAATTTAAATTATCAAAATACAAGAAACAGATTCGTGAGTGGTTAGAAAAGAATCCAAACGTTGTGCGACCTGTAGAGCGGTACAATCAAGTTTTGACGACACTAGATAGCATGAGTGACAATAACGAGTTGGACTTGTCGGTGTCAAGACCAAAAGATCGTGTCAAGTGGGGAATAGATGTCCCTGAACACGATGACCACGTTATATACGTTTGGTTTGATGCGTTAATGAATTACTTGACAATTGCAAACCAAGATTGGAATAACGCAAACATTATACAAATTTTAGGAAAAGATATTTTGAAATTTCACACTATTTATTGGCCTGCGTTGTTATTGGCATTAGACCTACCACTACCAAACCAAATGTTAATTCATTCGTATTGGACTGTCGATGGTGTCAAAATGAGTAAATCACTGGGTAATGTACTCAGTCCTGAACAAGCTGTGGAGCGTGTACAAAATCTTTGCGGAAAACACTTAACACTTGAAGATGCCAGAGATTACTTACGATACTATTTGATGCGTGAGAGTAACATTTCACAAGATTCAAATTTATCACAAGAGTTGATTCCTATTCGCATGGCAGAGTTAGCAGATGTGATTGGTAACTTGTTGTTACGATTATTCTCTGCCAAAATGCATCCCACTCCATCATCCATAGCATTTGATAGCTCTATCACGCAAGAAGACGAACAAGTTGTGATTTTGGCGTTGAATGAACTACAAAGCAAGTTGATCCTATGTGCCGAGCAAGAATGTGATTTTAGATTGTATATTGAATCGGTGCTAGATGTTTTGCGACTATGTAACCAGTACGTGAACACTGTACAACCATGGATCATGTTAAAACAAGGACATGTCGACAAGATTGAGCGAGTCAAGTTTATTGTTGCAGAAACACTACGATGCAGTGCAATTGCATTGTATCCGATTTTACCGGCAAGAATGATCAAGTTGTTACACTTTATACGTGGTTCAGAGTCACAAATCGATGCTTCGAAAGATTGGTCGTTCCAAGCGATCGCGTTTGGTGCTAGTGGGTACACTACTCCGATAGTAGAAATGCATCCACCAATGCTTTTTGCAAAGAAATAAATTTATAACAAGGATGGATGTAAATCTGTTTCCATGCCACTCTTCAACCGTGACATTGTTGAAGCTATTAACTTTAAAATTTCTTTTTCTGAATTTTGTCTCTTGTTTTCTATTGCAGCGAGTGCATCGTTTAGCTGTAGGAGCATCTTGTTGCGCTCTTCGATATCTCTTTCCATTGTCATATTAAGTGCGAAATGTTTGTCGCTGTGCGTCTTGTCACTCTTTAGCATGTTTTGTTCGATTTTTTGTACTTGTTTCTTAATGTCATCGCGAGTTTGGGTATGTTGGTCGATTTGAGCTTGTTGCATTTTGCTTAGCAAATCTGTTCGTGATAATTTTTCCATTTCGATAGCACGAGTAAGTTTGTCTATATTCTCCCACAGTGGTGTAGTGGCGAGTTTCGTTGCTTGTTCTCGCGAGAGACTTTCCTTTGCGAGCGCTTCTGTTAATAGTTTGATTTGATTTTGAACCGTAGAGCTGCCTTGTTCATTTGCTCGTTCGCGTTGAAGCTGCTCGTTATGCAGCATCTGCCTTAGCTCGTTAAATTGCGAATGACACAGCTGCTTGATTTGAGCATTTGAGTCATCAGCGTCGCGTTTCAACTGAGTTACTGATGCTTGCATTTGTTGCACTGTGAAATATACCTGCTCCATGTTATTTGCTATTTCTTGTACTCGATTTTGTTGGTCCGATGCTGCCATATTAGCGGAGATTTGTGTATCTTCATGTCCTTTAATTCTCTTTCGTAATGTATCGCATTCTTCTTCTCTAGCGTACCGCTCTTGATCTATTTTGGATATTACGGACATGAACTTTTCTTCCATTCCTGCCCATGTTGATTTCTCCTGCATCTCGCGAGCTGTCTTCTCTTGCACAATCACTAGAACAGTAAATCTAAATTATCCTATCTTACTTGATTCTATTTTGTTGCTCCGCTCTTCTTGGGTAGCAACTTGCAACGATAGCTGACTTAAGCTATTTTGTAAATTTTCAATCTTTTGTCCTAAATTTTCTACGTGTTGCATTTTTCTCGTACGGACTTTATGTTGCTGCTGAATTTCCAAATCTATATCGGATATTTTGTTTCCCAACTCTGCGAATTTGAGTTTTGCTCGCGGAAGCGATGATTCGAAATCGTTATCATTTTCGTCGTCAGAGTCGTTGCGAGGAAATGTACTAGTGTTTGGCAAAGTTGAATTCTTCTTAAATATAGAGTTTGCTGGAGGTGACAACTGGTTTTCTGAACCAAAGAACAACCGCTTCCCTCTATCTACGACTGGTTGTATGTTCGATGGACTCGTTGAGTTTAATGAAGCCAGCGTTTTTGTATTACGAAGAAGCTGTGATGAAATATCTGGTGTTACATTACCACTAGTTCGAATTTGAGAAGGTCTAGTGTGGTAGAGTCTTGGACTCTCGAGTCCTTGAGCTTTCAGAGGTGAAGCGACCTCTACATCCCCTTTATACCTTGAGGTAAGAGGCCGAATAAAAGACTCTTTCATGTTCATGCTTGGACCAGCAAAATTACAAGAATTGTTTTACAGTAGATGCTTACAACACGTCAAACTTGTCAAACAAATTTTTTCAACAGTCATCATGGTCGTGTATACTCTCACAAGACCTTGTTTTACACCTGGAACATGTTCAAATAATTTGAGTAGCCAACCAATACTCAAAAAAGCGCGGTTTAACATTAAAATCTTATATGCCAGCTTTGGACGATGAAACATCTGTCAGAGTGGCTGTGAGGGTACTCATATCTGAAAACTATCTAACATGTACAGGTCAGACCGCTTTTACCGAAAGAGCAGATAGAAAAGTGTCGGGAATGCGTGCAAGTCGATGGAGATCAGGTCGTATTGGGTAAAACAAAAACATTCCGATATGATTATGTTTTTTCGCAAACTTCACCACAAGTACAATCGAAAAATCATCATTTAACAGCATAGCAACAAATATATAACACAGCAGTCCGACCACTGGTAGATAGTATCTTTCAAGGCTACAATGCGACTGTATTTGCATATGGCCAAACTGTACGTAATTATTCGTCTTTAGTAATCGTTAGGGTTCCGGAAAAACGCATACAATGGGAACAGCGAATAGTGGAGATATAACAGAAGATGAATTAGGTGTAATACCACGCGTTATACGAGACATTTTCGATCGCATGAACAAACAATCAAATATCGAGTACATGGTGCGAGTATCCTACATGGAAATATACAATGAAAACATCAAAGATTTATTGAATCCAAATTCATCAAATAAGTCACTCACAGTACGCGAAGATGATACGAAGGGAATGGTCGTCGTTGGGATCAAAGAAGAAGTCGTTACATGTTACCAAGATATGATTCGATGCCTAGAAACAGGAGCTGTTTATCGTACAGTTGGAAGCACACTAATGAACGAAACAAGTAGTCGGAGTCATAGTTTATTCACCATCATCGTCGAACAAAAAGAACAAGGCGAGTACATGATGGCAAAATTTCATTTGGTTGACTTGGCTGGTTCTGAACGTACGAAAAGAACTGGTGCAGTTGGCATACGTTTCAAAGAAGCAGTACAAATTAATTGTGGATTATTAGCGCTTGGGAATGTGATTAGTGCGTTAGGGGATGATAAAAAGAGAAAAGAAATGTCACACGTTCCGTATCGTGATAGTAAATTAACGAGGTTATTGCAAGATTCGTTAGGAGGAAATAGTAGAACTGTAATGATTGCATGTGTGAGTCCGGCCGATTCGAATTTTGAAGAAACTTTGAACACGTTAAAGTATGCGAACCGTGCGAGGAATATTAAGAATACACCAATCGTGAATCGTGATCCTCATAGCGCACAACTTGCAGAATTGAAAAATCAAATACAGTCACTGCAATTAGAACTTTTGAAACATAAAGTCGCACGTGATGAGAATGGAGAACCAATAGGAAAATACACACTTGATGAATTGTTAAAAGATGAACAGAATCACACGTATCTACTCGAGTTACAAAACAAAACAGTCCATACAAATGAATTTAAACCACTACTAGAAAAGATCAAAGCGTTGGAGCCGTATCTATCCTCGGACGAGTTAAAGCAACAATTACGCGATACCATCGATCGTATGGAAAATATTCATTACACGATGCACAACGATGAAGATGAAAAACAGATTAGTATGCTACAAGCAACTATCAAAGAGCAGAAAGAAGATTTGGCACGCGACGAAAAAATCTTTTCCGAAAAACAAAAAGAGTTACGCAAGATGAGCAAGAGTAATTGGGTACTCAAAAAGACCAATTTGAATCTAAGAAAAAAACTCGAATTCGAAAATCGTTGCTATAACATGCTGGAAAAATTTATTCAAGAGAACGTAGACAAAGGTCAACTACCAAGTGACGCGTTGACCAATTTGAAACATGTAATGAATGGTGATGTCGTTGCGACAAACGCACCCGCTTCTCCACCAAAAGATGAAAAAGGACAATCGATCCACGATATCGAAGCAGATATTCGCAATTTGGAAACAGAAGCAAAACGCGTGTTAGGAGAGAAGAATGAAATCGAACAAGAAAAATTAAAAATGGAACACTCGATACAAGAACAACAACGATCGTTCCAAAAAGAGCAGAAAAAGTTGGAAAAGAATTTGAGTGATTTAACCATCATGATTCGTTTAAAAGAAGAGTTGATTCGTGATTTGGTAAAGAGTGAACGAGAGTCACAAGTGATCAAAGAACAGTACGAGCTAAGAATCCATCAAATGGAAACGGAAGTCAAAACTGCACAACTTGAATTGGAAAAAGTTCATTCGATCGAAAAATCGGAAAAAGAAAAAAAGAAGATGGAAGAAGAGTATCAATTGGAAATTAAAAAGAAGAATGCACAACTTGCAGAATTGAAAAAAAAACAATTAGATTCTCAAAAACTGATCAAACTCAAGTACCAGTCCGATAGACGCGTCAAAGATTTGGAATCAGAAATTGATAAAATGAAGTCACAAGCAGATTACTTGAAAAAGAAAATCACACAAGAGGTTGACAAGTACAAGGAATCATCACTACAGCGAGAGAAGCATATTCAAGTGTTGCGTCGCGACAGTGAACAATCTTTGAAACGCATACGCGATTTGGAAATTGAAAATCAACGACAAAAGTCAATTCTTCGTCGAAAAACGGAACAATTATCACGATCGTACAAAAAACAAGATACAGAAATTGATAAACAAAAACAATGGTTAGATAAAGAAATTGAAAAATATTTAAAAAAGAAAGAAGCCATGGAATTGCTAGATAAAGAATTATCACGTCGAGAACAAATTATTCGCGAAAAAGAAAATATGACCATTGCGAAACAAGAGTTGGAAAAAACGCGTCGAATGCCATCACAAATTAGTGGTTTGGAGAAGCAAATCGAGTCGATACAGAAACAGATCAATGATGAAGGGGAAACGCTCGAGTTGACTAACAAATTGGAAACGGTGATCCAACAAAAGACTGCGATTTTGAATCAGCAAATTGAGGAAGAACAAACGTTACGAGAGTTGGATGAACGTACAGAAGTATTACAAGCAGAAATCGAGTACAAAAATGAAGCCATTGCGCAAGCGCAGAGGGAACTTGGACATGATGACGAGGAAGATGATCAAGTGTTAATTGATGACCAAGAGACTGATGTCGAACATGGTGTGAATACACTCAACCAGAGTATGGTAGCGCTGGATAGTAGATTGAAACATGCGTTGATTAATGTACAAGATGTAGGAGAAGCCAAGTCAATGTTACAGAAATATTTTGATAAAATTATTGAACTCAAGCAAACAGAGAAGAAGAAAGAAACAAAATTGTTAGAAATGGACATGTTCTTGAAAGAAAGAAACAAAATTATAGAAAATTTACAGAAAAATATCAAATTGACAGAAGCAGTGTATGAGAGACGATTGACAAAGCAGCAAAAAGAGCATGAAATGAAATTAAAAGCTGTACAAAATGGAACGGAGCAAGTACCTGCGACTACAACATCTAGTGATGATCAACATACGTTGGATTACTACAAACAAAGTAGTAATGACTTGAAACGGAGGTTACGTGAAATTGCACAACAAAATGAACGGCAACATCAAGAACTAGACTCTGTTTTGCAAAAGAATCAAACGTTGACAGAGTTGAATGATAGACTAACAAATGAGTTACGAAGTTTGAAGAATTATTTGGTAACGTATGGCCGGTCTTCATCATCGTCTCAGAAACGAAAGAATGATCCAAACACATCACAGCAAGACTGAAACCTGTACTAATAAAGCAAGCAATCAATTTGTAAAGCAAAAATGTTCCCACACGAGAACTCTATCAACAGTTTAAAAGAGATACAAGTGTTAGAAGGCTCCTCGAAACCTAAAAAAGTGCTTGATGAAAGCACGAACAAACTGTACGTGTTAAAAACAGGGTTCAACAAAGTGAGTTTTAAATGTATTCATTAACAAATAACAGGAACATATCGATAACGAATTCCAAGTAAACCAAGCATATCGTGCGTTTGGATGTAAAGTACCACAGTCGAAAAAATATGGCGACCAAATTTTGATAGAGTTTATTGAGGGAGTTGGACTAAAAGACTATTACACGCAGAACCCAAATGGCGTCAAACAAGTTTGCGATGTAAGTTTAAATAATCACTGCTAACACTTAGAAATTGAAAAAACATTTCGTGTTAGACGCGTGGTTCGCCAAGTATGTTTTGTTGCGATTCTAAACTAACAAATTTAGTTGGGACGTTATTGGTTTGGATGATTTAAACATTTTGGTTGATAACAACGGTGATCCATGGCGAATCGACAATGGAGGAGCGTTATCCTATCGGGCAATGGGAGAGAAGAAACAATCTGGTGAGTGGAGTGAATTTGTTTCGGAAATCAACACTATGAACGATAGAACTTTTAATGAACATACTGGTCGCGTATTCGAGAACATTTCGCGACAAGAAATGCAAGAACAAGTGAAAGAAATCCGAGACAAAGCAGAAACGTGTATCTACCCACATTTGAAGAATGCGCATGACATACAAACACTAAAGGATCGGCTACTGTACTTGGAACAAGTATTTGGTCGTGCAGAAACTGTTACTGATCATAGTGCTGCCATTAGTGAGTTGATGGACATGGGATTTAATTATGATTTGGTTTGTGAAGCTCTTTCGTTGGCAAATGGGGATGTACAATCTGCTTTGAACATGCTTTTGAACTAAACTATTGTTTCCTGATAATTTCATCTAATTTTTTTACTATGCCTGGTTGAAAGACCTAGAACAAGAGGTTAACAAGCTCAAAGAAGATGACTAGTACTCACGAGAAATCACCTCAGTGTGATAGTTACGCGGAAAAGTGTCTTCAGCGTAAAATGCAATCGTATCTCAAGAGAATAAAGCAGCATTTTCATATTTATTGCACGCAACTTGTTGAACACCTGTTAGGTTATTATTATTACATCTTGGAAACGGTCTGATACGAGTACTTTTGATAAAAGAGAAAAATGATCTTGTATGCTACACCGTTTGTGAAATGGCAACAAATACCACACCTTCTTTGACTGCTGTACTAATCCAAACAAATAGTCACCTCTAGTAATTTCTATAGCTTCACTCTTTTCTGGAACAAGTAACATTCTTCCCGAAGCCGTACCTATGCCATACGCACCACTGTACGCATTACAGCAAATACTTGAAATTTCTTCTTTAACATCACCAAATTGATGATTCAAAGTAGATTCTCCGCCGTATCGACCACAAGCAACAAGTTTTCCAGTTGTTGTTCCCAACAATGTAGTATCATTCAAGCAAAAAATAGCAGAGTAGACATGACCAAGGTTCACCTTTTGGAATCCATAGTATTGAGGACAATCAGAACATAACCGTCCATCAGAAGTGTTCCCTCCTGTGAACACTTCACCTGCATTGTTAAGTATGGCAAGGTGGAAAGCGCCACTTTGTACATCGACGATTTGCTTGTTATTGCATGTAATGTGTTGCAAGTCGAATTGTTGTGATTTTGTTTGTACATAACTATTAGCAGGATCATACCATATTTGGCCGAATACATACAATTTGCTCATCTCTGTTATGCAAATAGTATGTGAGTATGCGATAGAAACAAACTTGACACGTTCGTTGTTGTGATTTTTTGTAGGTAGTGTTGTCATTGGATAGTCTTTTTGGTCATCTAAACCAAGTGCCGTGTAGTGGTTAGTTCCTGTTGCGCGTATTGTGCCGTCCTCCATAACTATCATAACTCTTTGAAATCCTACACGAGCATCGGCCACAAGGTCGCCACCAGTATCTATTTTAAAAGGTGATGTAGATTTCGAATTCTGAAAATTTGGTACAGTTCCGATACCGTACAACACTCCATCAGTAGTCACGAACAGAGTAGCGTTGTCATCTACTGATACTTTTCGAACTTTTTGGCTGATATCGCCAATAATACTTCGTATTTGGTCGTCGGGTCTGCCGAGTACTTCACTCTCTATTTGCGCATAATTTGTCGGCAGTTGCTTAATTTTTGACATGTTTTTTTTCTTTGTTGTCCCATGTTTGACTTTACACAAAACAGATGGACAGCAAGAAGCGAAAACTTGAACATGTTGATAGCGAGAGCAAAGAAAACGCACCTGCTTCTCCGAAAACACCGCCACCACCGGAAGAAATGCTTCCAAAAACACACTATGAACAGTTAATAAGTGCCCAACAAGATATTATTCAAAAAATGAAGAGCGATATTGGGAAGATGAAGAAAGAATACGAAAAAAGAATGTATGTTCGACCAAAATAGTCTAACAAATAGTGACGACTTAATGAAAGAGAATGCAGAACTGCGGGCACACAAGTGATAAATTAAACGAACAACTTGCTGTTGACAGTATTCGAATATAATGACAATATTAGGAAAATAATAAATAAATTTCAGATTTTAAATTACCATGTTTGTTATAATCACATGTTCATCTAGGGATAACGTGTTTTGCATCATTGACTTCGTTAACGCGTTCTCCTGTTAATTTGCTTCTTCTCGTCAACTTCACACTTCAAAGTATGGGATAAAACCGTTACACAAAAAGTATGGAAGACGAAGAAGAGGTTGTATATCCAGAGTACGAAGATGAAGCTGTACGGAAGAGCTCTTTCAGCAAATGGCCACATACAACTGATACGCACCCTCATTGTACTCCCACAGAATTAGCAGCTGCTGGGTTCTTTCATCAACACGATAACCCAACATATAGTGACGCATGCGAGTGCTTTTATTGTGGAGTAAGCCTTGTGAACTGGGCAACTACCGATGAACCAATGTACGGGTTGTATACATACTAATTCTTTAGACAAGAGCATAAGAATCACTCAGGATCATGTAATTTTATAAAACAGCTACTACAGAAGAAAGGTATGTTAAGTAACATGATTTGCTGATAAACAAGCCGAAGTACCAAAAACAGAAGAAAAAGAGACTACAAACACAACAACTTCTACTTCATTGTATGTCGCTTTTGCACTACTGACCACATAGTAAAACAGATGAACCAGATATACCCGATAGACAGAGGAAAGGATTATTCGTTTCGGAACTCGTTCTATGTTTAGCAGAATTGGAGAACGCGCAGTAACCAACGAATACAGACGGCATCGACGATAGGACAGTACCATTCACGAAACTTTAATTGATGAAACAAACAAACTTGTACCCTTCAGCTATTGGATACGATTCTTCTGCTCCGGTGTTAGTGTTCAACATCCCGACAGTTCTTCTTCCTGGATAGGCAATAACACCAGGTCGTACTTCTTTGAATCTATCTGTTGCTGTAATGCTAGAATCCCAACTGGCACATTGTACTCGATTCTCAAACATGACCACACGTATGTTGTCATCATCTATGAAACAAAACGCTGCCATTTTTCCATCGTTCATTCTAAATGTTGTGTACACACCTTCAAGTGGCATCTCTGCTTCTTCTTTGGTGTCAATATTATAAATGTAAATTGTGTTCATATAGTTGGAAGCATAGTATAGTACGCCTTGTTCATGTTCAACAGGTACACACTCATAATCAGGTAACATTTCAACAGTGTCCAAATTTTCATCGTGAAGAACAATAGCACCAGAGTGGTCTAAGAAAGAGAAACCTCTGCCATCTCTGAGTTCTTTCACAAGGTACGATGGAGAAAGCATTCTTCGTATTTTGTTAGTTTCAATGTTCCATACAGCAACGCATTCCGAATCTTGTTGTGGGAAAAGGATTTCACCATTGTTACGCTCGCAAACTTGCTTAACACGGTCAGTTTCGCGTGAAAGTATCATGTTTCCTGTTTCTTTATCGTGCACTGAAAGCATAGCTTCACCATCGTTATATCGGTGCACAATATAGTTTCCATTTCGTAGTGGATAAACACTGTCGTATCTTCCATCGTCAGTATCTGGTACTGACACTTTGTACTGTGTTTTTCGATCGAAGACATTGTACATAAAGAACTCAAACTTTACAGAAACAACGATAATGTTTCCGGACCATTGATCAGTTTGTGCTGTGCGCAGTGTCTCGCTGAGTAGTGTTTCTAAATGTGCTTCTTGTACTGGCGAACTGGCGTCACTTGTGACGAACGCGAAAGAGCTTTGCATTTTGGTCAAATAGAAGGGGAAGCAAATTGGTTTAAGTTTTGTAATTCAGTCAACCTCAAAACCAAGCAAAACAGACGATGGAGGACTTGAAAGTCAAAGTGAAGAACATGTCTCCTGAGGAAAGGGCGATAGCAGATAAGTGTATGCGTAGAGGACTAATACACGCTGCTGTTGGAGCAACACTATCAACTACAGCATTTGTTATGTTTAGTACGTGATCTGTCGCAATACTTAACAAACAACAGGAAAATATACTGGATTGATACGATTCCCAACCGTTGCCAAAGTTATGTCACTGTGTACGTGTACAAACATCATTCTAATTTATAGTTTCGTTTGTGATGGGAGCGTACGGTGGAATTTATACGTCAGTACCATACTGTATGAGACAATTTGTTAAACTAGAAAATTCGGTATTCGGAGACGAAGCGCGACAATTGTATGAGTTTTTCTTGATTTAACATCTAGTTTGTATAAATTTGGTGACCAGATACCAGGTCTAAGACCAGAGAAAAAAGAAGTTGTAATAGATGAAAGTGAAGAATTTAACTGGGATGGAAAAGATAAAAAGTAAGAGCGTTAGTCGAAGCTGTAGCATTTAAGTGAAGTTTTGTACAATGTACGCATTGGTTTAAGTATTTCTTCCGACTAGTTGCTGTCAAGCTATCTTATGTTAAAGATTTATCTTTATTTGTTAACCAAGGCCCTACACAACCATGATCAGACTGTTATCCGTGCATAGAGATCTCGCAACTAGATGCCAACTTGTATAGAATATGATTAGAATAGTGCTCTTTGCACTCGCTGTCGCACTATGTGCATGTACTGCACCACCTAGCGATTGGGTTTCACGTATAGATACTGCACAGATGCTCTACACGGACAAGGAGCCAGAAATTAATTTGATGGTAAGAAAACTTTTCATTAAGTTAACGTGAAAGACATACGTAGGGAATGGCCACATAGGATATTTGATCAACGCGGATTATTTTTACATTGGAGGTGTTTTTAATGGACCTGCTGTTGCGGAACTAAATACATCCCATCGAGCAAAAGTACCTGCCCATGTGAACATTCGTGTGAAAAACGAATCATCTATCGCGGCTGCGATCGATATCGAAAGAGGAATCTATTTCAGAAGATCAAACATCGGGAATGCGAGTGTCGAGCAGCGATGGTACGCGCATCGAAGACATAAGAATTTGATTGTTCATGAAATAGAACTACTAAGTCCTACACCGTCGCTCGTATGCCTAGAACAGAGTACTGTAGCATCACCTGATTTCGATTTTCACAATGTTGAAACATCAACGCCAACAGAAACACGAGCAATTTCTGGTTCAATCAAAGTTCCAGAGTTATCAACTTCAAACCGAGTTTCTGTGACTGTAATCTATCCTACGCTATTCAACGATACTAGTTTGTGCCTAACACTGCTTCCAAAACAAGTTTTATCATACAAAGTTGTAGTTGTTTCTGATCTAGAACCAGGTAGTGATATAGAAACAGCAAATAAATTATGGCACGCTCTCGACAAGCAACAAAATTTAATCGATCAACACGTTCAAGAATGGAATCGAGTTTGGACTAGTGGTGTCGAAGTGAAAGGTGACATGTACTTAGCAAGATCATTGAACTCGAGCTTGTACTATCTCATTAGTAGTATCCGAGACGATTGGGATTACTCTTTATCACCAGGTAGTTTGGCAAGTAACAGCTATAATGGACATACATTCTGGGACTATGAAATATGGATGTATCCAGTGTTGCTAGCGTTCCATCCAAACTTGGCGCTATCAGGTCTACGATATCGTTTTAATCGACTTGAAGGTGCTCGAGCAAAAGCTGCTTCTTATAAACCTCCGTATAATGGTGCTATGTTCCCTTGTGAGAGTGCGTACACAGGTGAAGAAGTTTGTCCTACTTTTGCTACATCTGGTCAACTAGAACAACATACTAGTGGAGATCTTGTATTTGCTGTGAAGCAGTATTATTACAAGGAAGCCATGTCAGCACAAGATCAACAGAAAATGTGGGAATTGGTGAGTGGTGTTTGTGAGTTCCTAGATAGCAGAGTAACAAAGCGTGATGATGGCAAGTGGGGTATCAAGGGTGTAATGCCACCTGATGAATACGCAGGCATTGTAGATAACTGTGTTTACACAAACGTGATCGCTGGACAAGCACTAGAGTTTGCAGCAGAATTAGCTAAAGAGCTCAACTATACCATTCCAGCTCGCTGGATGGATATAGCTCAAAATATTTACATACCAATGAACGGATCTATGCATCTAGAATTCGAAGGATACCAGGGTAAAACTATCAAGCAAGCAGATGTCGTTTTGCTAGGATACCCGTTCAATTGGAACAAGTTAACTCGAGAAAGTAGACTAGCAGATTTAAATTTTTATAAAGAAGTGACAGACCCTGTCTCTGTAGCGATGACATGGGGAATGTATAGTATTAGTCTACTTGAACTAAATGGAAAAGAGACAGACGAAAGTTCCGACTTTTTCAACAGGAGTTACAAACTATATGTAAAGGATCCATACTTTGTGTGGACTGAGACACCTACTGCAGGAGCTGTGAACTTTATTACTGGCGCTGGAGCATTTTTACAAGCATATGTGAATGGATATGGAGGATTGAGAATCGAAAAAGACAAATTGTTGTTTAATCCGATAATGAAGACAGGAGTTTCGTACACAAAGCTTCGTGGATTGAAGTATCGTAATAATGTATTTAACATCGAATATGATGAAAATGATGTAATCATTACGTTACTAGCTGGAGATGGTCTAACCATAGAAAATAATGGCAAGAAGATGCAGGCAAAAGTCGAGTCACCAGTAGCATTCACGAAGTCTGCATTTACAATTGCATTAAAATAAATTTATAAAACTTAGTTTCCAAAATAGCAACGTATTACGTTTGTTGTACATGAGTTATTTGTTTGTTACAAAGCCTTGCTTCTTTAATTCATCTACCATCAGATCCCATGACTCTATGCTCTCTTTCAAAAACGCAAAATTAGCAAATCCATGAACAGAATCAAAGTTTCTATGTACAACATCAACACCAGCTTGTTGTAGCTTTTCTCCGTACATGACACCTTCATCATGTAACGGATCCCAAGTGGCAGTAATCAACAACGCATCTGGCAAGTTGGCAAAAGATGCCGCTCTCAATGGGAACAAAAAGTGAGGATTTTTCAACGTTTCTTCCGTGGCCGTTTTTCTAATTTCCATGACGTACGAATCTCCGAAAAAGTCCATCGATCGTTGTGATAAAATGTACATGTTATTCCTATCGTGTTTCGATGTAGTATTGGCTTCTTGTACTGATGGATAAATTAATATTTGATAATCCAAGTCTAAGTGCCATTCGTATTCCTTGTGTAATTCTTCTCCTTGGTATAGTGGAATGTGTTTATCGCGAATCATGAACGTGCTACTGATCGTGAGTCCTCCTCCTGCGCTATCTCCGCCAAGTGCAATTTTTGAAGTGTCGATTGTTGTGAGTAGTGGATCTTTGTTCTTGTCTAGGTGATTTAACCAGTCCCAAACAGTTGCAATGTCGTATATAGCCAAAGGGAACGGATATTCTGGTGCTTTGCGATAATCTAGTGACATGACTTGTATTCCAGTTCGCTCGATAATGTTTTTTAACATTTTGTCGTATATGCCAACTGATCCAACGACATAGCCTCCACCATGAATAAACAAGAGTAATGGTGCTTTCTTTGTGTCGTTCTTAGCGTAGTGACGTACAGTGACATTGTGTGAAGTGTTGTTGAAAATGTAGGGTACGAATAGATTCTTGATTACGATACCATCTTGCGTTCCATCGCTTTCTGGTGCGATTGTGTTTACTGGGAAACATCCTCTATTGAACACACCTCCTCTATAAACTCCACATTGGTAAAACTTAACTCTTAACCACAAGTCTATTAGTTTTACTCCAAAGTGAACGTGTGGTTGATATACGAACAAATAACCTGCAATAGTTGCAACTACAGCTACTGCCACGATGAACACGGGTCGCATTTGTGTTGCTCAAGTTTTTGCGTGGTTTCCGCTTTGGCAGGAGAATTTAAACAAAACAAGTGCGGGTAGGTTCAAGTTGCGGTTAAATAACAATGGAACAATAGTTTAATAATTATCGTCGTCATCATGCATGTAACTCATGTACTGTCTATACTCTTCTGCAGTCATGTTCTCTTTGTCTGTATCTGTGACATCGTTGATACCCTTTGGAACACCTTGCACAGTAACCACAACTCCCTCCAATTCTGGATTCGAAAAGTCTTCCTCTTCTTTGGCAACAGCAGCAGCTTCTTCCTGTTGTTTCAATTGTTCTTCTTGATCTTTCTTCTGTTGCAGATACAATTGTAACTCTGCTTGAGCTTGTTCATCGATTTCTTGAGCAATTTTTCTTCTCTTTGATGGTGGACCCAACGCACTATCTTGTTCATCAAAAGGTGTAACGTTCGTGTTTTTTGATCCAACGTTCAGCGTACTTAAAATGGAATCATCAGTGCTTTGCTCGCGTTGCAAAAAGTATGGTGTGAGTTCCTTCTTTTTGTCTTGTTGACGTTTGGCTTGCTTCTTTGCGTTTTCTTCTGCAGAGAACGAGCTTGCGTTTCCATCGGAACCTTCAACGACGACGTTGAGACGATCACCCATGAGAGCGTTTGTACCCATTTTATGACCAGTTCCAGAACCTCCTAGTGCACCTGCAGAACTTGTGGATTTTCTCGCGTGTGCGTGTCCTCCCATATTTTCCAAGATACGTTGCTGTTGTTGATCCTCATGAATTTTTCTTTGTGCGTTTGCTTTCGTTAGAATACCTCCAACATGCATCAAAGATGCTTGTGGAATCACGTATCCTTCTGTGAGTTTTAGGTTGGTGAATATTCTGGCAAGGTCTGTATCTATTTTCTCTTCGAGACCTTTTCCACCTCCACCACTTGCTGCTGTTATTTCGTCTACTACGCCAGATTTGCAATGTGAACATATGAACTGTCCGTCTTGGTATAAATCATGAATTTCGTACGCACCGTATTCAAAGCCACAGTTCATGCATGCGTATAGCTCAACTGTTTGTTGTAGAGCTTTGACGTCTTTCCGTAGACGATCGAAACGATATTTTACAGTATCAATAAAAAGTTTGAAGTTAATATGCCACGTTACGATCTCTACAATTTGCTTCGATGATTTTTTTTGCGCGACCGTAGTGTTCTGTAACAAATAATCAGCCTTAAGTTCCACTAATTTGCTCTTCAAAAATTTTGGTTGAACGTTTAAACTTTTTGCCAAGTCCAACTCGTTTTGTGGTCCTTCTTTGAGGAGGTAGTCCACAATAATAATGTGTTCCTGTTCATAGAACGCTCTCATGACTAAACGAACAAGATTTGCGACTACCTGTGGTGGGTTTTCGCTTTGTTCTTCCATGTTTGTGCTATTTTTTCAAAATTATTTTTAACAAAAACAAAGATGACAAGACGAAGAACCATATCATCACCGCCTGGGAGGGCTAGTGATAGTCAGTTCGCATATCGAGGCGATTCAGAACGTATAATAGCAGATGCATCAGCAGGACCAAGCTTATTTGCGTTGTTGTATAAAATAGCTGATAGTTATATATTTATCGTAACAGAGTACACAAAAACTCTAGTACGTGAAAGTACGTATATTGAGTTTATCTAACATTTAGTATGGCTGTTGATCGGTCAAATTATCAATATATTTACAAACCTCTTTATGCATTTCTTTTATAAACCTGGACACTATGGCACAACAGCACAACATAAACCAGCCATGTCATTGAGGCTTAAAAGCGCACGCTCGCCGACAAAACAATCATTTCGAGTAGATAGACGACAATCATTCGTTTTTCCGACACCAAATAACGAATTAGCAGCTCCGCCAGTTGGGAATAGACTTGCAGGAATTGTTGGAGCAGTAATTAAGAGCCATCAAAAGAAGAAAAAGACAAAAGATGGAGCTGCAGCGGTAGGACCACATCGCACTACCAGTCATGACAATATGCAAATCGAAGAAGATGAATTATTCGAAGTATGGCTACAAATATTATATCTAACACGAATAGGAAGATGATGACAGTTTTGAAGAATCACCTGTCGTAGAAGATGAAGAAGAGGAGGAAGAAGAAGAGGAAGAGGACGAAGATGTATTATCATCACCGCAGCAGACACCAACAAGACAATCAAATGGAGGAATCTCTTACCATGTTGGACTACTTTTCAACATGTTCGATCGTGTTCGTGATTTTATCATTTCTATTTTCATGTGGAACGTTATGGTCGTTACATACATTCCAAGTTTATTCCGTGCACCGACAGTATCCGGAAAAAGTGGAATCATTAACGATCGTGTACATTTGTATGAGAAAAAGGGAACTGGACTCATTCAAGACTTACAGTACGCTACGATGACTTGTTTGGATGATATTGCATGCGCGATGAGATTGTTAGTACGATGCAAACTTGTACTCGCATGTAAGAAACTATTCAACGCGGTTTGTTTGTTTTTGCCATCGCGATTTTTAAGCGTAGAAGGAATCGATGATAGAAGTACTGGACAAGTAATTACCGATGAAGGATATCCATATGAGCAACATGCATGCATCACAAAAGATGGCTACGTGCTAACGATGGATCGTATCGCAAACCACCAATCAAGAAACATTGTCTATTTCCAACATGGAATTCTAGATAGTGGATATGCGTGGGTTGGAAACGGAGTCTCTCACTCTTTGGCGTTCCGTGCGTACAGTGAGTGTGACGCAGATGTCTATTTGGGAAATTTCCGTGGAAATGGGTTAACACCTGGTTATTTGGCTACAAAGAACAAAGTTCCTGCAAGAAAGTTTTGGGATTATTCTTTTGACGAACATGCATTCTATGACGTACGCGCATTCTTGGAAAAGATCGTACAACTCAAAGATCAAGAGTTAAAAGGACAAAAGTACACAATCACAGTGATCGCGCATAGCATGGGGGCAGGAAGTATTCTTGCTTACTTGGTACACTCCAAGTTGACAAATCAACCTCACCACATCGATAGAACAATTCTACTCAGTCCTGCTGGCTCACATACTGCTATGCCCAAGTTATTATACTTTAGTTCGTTCTTAATTGAGCCAACGTACAAGTATCTACCTATTTACTACTTGGGACTTACTAGCAAGACAACAAAAATCTTGGTTAGTAAACTTGTACAAGATATCAACAACCACCCTGCTACAAGAAGTTTATTCAGCAGTGTAGCAAGTAGATTCTTACTAGGTGGTCAAAGTAACAACAATCCATTCCAGTATGTACATAACCTGGTGTATCACACTTTTAACGGTACAAGTGTTAAAGTATTGGTACATTTAATGCAAATGAATCGCAGTAAACACTTCCAGTCGTTTGATTATGGCGCAGAAGAAAACATGAACAAGTATGGAACAAAGACACCGATAAGGTTCATGGAGCATTATGATTTGATCGATATACCTGTACATGTAGTATATGGAGACGATGATAGAGTGATTCCAAAGGAGGATGTAACTCGACATTATAATGCACTACACAAGTTCCATCCATCGAGAACATATTTGAAACGATTCGAGAATGTTGGACACTTGGAGTTGACTATGGGTAGCAACACTGAAATCATTCGGTATTGTATGCGTGTACTTCGAAGACAGGCAAATAAATTGTAGATATTTTACACAACTTTGCGATTTTGGTTTTGTACAATAACGATGTTGTCTATTGCTTGTTTGCACGTTCTTTTTCTATAATGCGCTCAACAATGCCTGATTCTTTGATTTCTTTTAACATTCGAAGTCGTTCCTGTTCATTAATTTCACGCTACAGCAATTAAACGTTGCGAAATATTCTGCGTACATATATATCTTTAGAAAAAGTGTGCTGGAGTTTCAATCCAATCAAGTAGCCTGCTATTACTGTGCCTGTAATAAATAGCACTTTTTGTCCCACATAATTGCCAGCAGCAGTAAATGAACGCATGATTTAAGTGAAATGTTACTGTTTGTGCTTCGTGTTAACGTTGCAAAGGTTGTTAGTACCTTTACAACTAAAACAATGAACTTTTTGTTTGTGGTGTTGGCGATACTCGTGGGTATTGCTGTTTTCTTGTACCAAAAATCACAACCAGTTCTGACCGTAAATCCAAGAGGCAAGGCGATCCTTATAACAGGTGCAGCGGGTGGGTTAGGGAGCGATTTGACTTTCAAGCTTCTAGAAATGGGTTCTAACGTTATTGCCTGTGATATTTCATTGAGCGCTCTCGAACGAACTTTTTCTAAAGCAAAATCAGACAAACTCTTTTTGATGGTTATGGATGTAACAGATAAAACTTCAATAGAACAAGGAGTTGAAAAAACAGAAGAACAGTTGCAGAAGTGGAATATCTCTCATCTATTTGCACTTGTAAACAACGCCGGTATCGCACACACTCGTGAAATTTCTGCAATGAAAGCAATGGTCGAAATGCCTGACTCTGAGATGGTTGGCATATTTGGTGTTAACATTTTTGGCGTCGTTCGCTGCACCAATGCGTTCTACCCACTAATGAAACATCACTTCAACAAAACAAATGTCAGTGACGATGACAGTGCGATCATCGTGAACATTGCTTCTATGGCAGGTAGAATCGCCGGTCCATACTTTAGTTACTACACTGCAACCAAGTTTGCGGTTGTAGGATACAGTGATAGCTTGAGACGCGAGTTAGCATATGCAGGTGTACGTGTTACCTGCATAGAACCTGGTTTTACTGCAACGCCAATTGTAGAGATCTTCAAAGCTGATCCAAACTCTGCATTTACCCTTGATGCAGATAAAAAGTGGACTGCGTATAGAAAAAGATCAGTAGAGCCCATGATGAAACCAAGTCAGGTTAGTGCAGGCATCACATCTGCCATTTTTGCTTCAAGACAAACAACACCTGCTCATATACAGATAGATTCGTGGGGAAAGTGGTTCATGCACCAACTTATGATTTATTTACCTTACAGATACTCTGATGCATTACTGCATGCGTTAGAATAAACTTGGATTGTATTCTAGTTTGCAGTGCACACAGAGTTTTGAAACAATTTTACTCTGGAACGTTAAATGCGGAGAAACCATCACATCGAACAGCAACTGTGATTAAAGTGTGTCGTACCAGTTGACTTGTTACAAAGAAAACTTTCACAACATCATGTCCAGACGGTCAAAGTGGGATGTGCCTGACAACGAACCATCAACAACAATTGTAGACCCTCAAAGAGCAATGCAACTCGCGAGGGAGGAAGCAATTAGGATAGAAAATGGCAGAAGTTTGCCACCGTCCTCTATTGTTCCTGGAACTTCGCTAGTAACTATCCATGACTCTGTAACGGGCCAACAACAAACAACAATCGTAAAAGAAATTGAGATCAATGACTGCAAAAATAGGCATATTTTAACAAAAGGAGCAACGCTGGACCAAGTAAGATTAAAAATGCGAATACTAACGTTTATAGATTAATAAAGACAGCGACGCAACTGTTACTGTCCGAGGAAGATATTTTAAAGAAACAGAACCACGCGACAACGTAATTTCTTTTGATGATCGGCCACTATTTCTTCACATAGCATCGGATACGCATGAAGGCATCTTTAGAGCAGTACAAAAAATAGAAGAAATTATGAACAGTAACCCAAACACAATAGTCATACCTGGCATGCTCATCGCAAAAGTTTTAGTTGGTATTAATCCAGATCATCCAGACGCAGCTCGTTTTAACATTCCTGCGAATATTATTGGTCCAAAAGGTGCATACGTTAAACATATCACTCATAACACTGGAGGTACTCGCGTTCAATTAAAAGGCAGAGGTTCAGGTTTTAAAGAATCAACAAATAGCAAAGAAGCAGATGAACCCATGTACTTACAATTATCAAGTAACAGTCAACAAAATTTGGACAAAGCGAAACAACTTGCGGAGTCGTTAGTGAACAAAGTCAAGAGAGATTTTGCGCAATTTGTATTGAGAAAAGATCAAGTACAGATCGCACCGACTCCTACACCTGCTCCTGCACCAGCTCCCGTTCCTACGTACGCAACGTATCCTACGTATGGTGCTCCTGCTCCTGTACCTGGTTCCTATGGTGCATATCCAATGTATGGTTACACTGATCCTAGTTATGCGTACTTTTACGGAGCTGCTCAACAACAAGCACAGAATCAACCAACTGTATCGATCGCACCTCCTGGAACGTATCCACCACCAACTCGTACTAGTCCACCACCTAAAAGTACTTCTCCAGAAAGTAAAAAGAGACCACTAGAAGATACGACACTAGAAGAAAACGATACAAAACGTGTCAAGTTGGACGAAAAACCAGAGCAACAACAACAACAACTTGATTGGAATAGTATGGACGCTCAAACGAAACAATACTATGAGAATTTGTACGCAAACTATTATGCTTATTATGGGTATGGAGCACAGGCGACAACAACGGCGCAACCAGCAGGTAATTGTTTTTTAAATTGTACTAATGTAATAGTATCTGATGCCCAAACGGAAGAACAAGTGCAAGAGCTTTTGGCGGAACTTGAGAAGGGTAAGAAGAAATGATAAAAAGAAATTGGAATTGTTTTATAATAAAACTAATATTATAGCGTAGATGAGAGATAAACGATATGGTTTGTAAGACATGTTCAAAGTGGTTTATACTGTTGGTACTACTTCTCTACTGAGAATAGCGAGCACTCTAGTGTGAGACCTACCGTTATGATAAGTCAAAAAGTTGGATAGGCATGCAATGGTGCTTCGGGTACTATTCGCCACACATCTATCTAAAGGTCAGCAAAACCTAGGTTGCAGGACTTGCTTAAACAAAACCAAGTTATTGTCTACCATTTAGCACAATTTGCTACTTTCGCGATTGTACTTAAGCTTAAACTACAGGTAGAGGAGCCGACGCATTACCTACACGAGCAAATAAAGACTAAAAATCAGTGAGCAACCTATTACCTTTTGGCTATCACTAATACTAAATTCAGCGCAATGTTTATTGCGGCAACAATATTGCATGCTTTGGTAAAGTGTCACTCTCGCTTTATTGCCCACAAAAAGGCTTACTTTGGTGATCAGTCAACGCAACATATAACTTTTGAAGCTTTTGACAGCATAATAATAACATTACCGAGAAACGCAAACAAGACACAATGGTAGCAGGCAAAGATAAGAAAAAGAAAGACGAGAAGAAAGCACCAAAAAAGAGCCAGAACACTAATTCGAAATCGGAACAGCAAAAATTGGCACGAGGCAAAGATGCTGAAAAGACAAGAGACAAAGCTTGAGAACCAGGTGCCAAAAGCTCCAAAAAGAAGGAAACGCTCCACCGAGGTTGCAGCGCCAATAATTGTGTAGCATGAAGAACCAGATGAAATGGATAAACGTCGAAGAGATAACAAAACCAAAGATGGCTGCTTGTGCAAGAGAACGGGATGCAGAAACGGTAGTTGTCCATGCTTCTTCGCCGGTAAAATCTGCAATAAAGATTGCACGTGCACAGAATGTGAGAACGAGAGACCAGGAGAAGTCTATCCCTACGAAAATGTTTTGGCCAGTAGCGCAAATCAAATTAGCACGTAAATGTAGAACATTAATAGTAAAACACCTGGATGATCTTTTACCAACCACTACTAGCACCAATCCATGGTCTCAAAGTTACCTGTTGACACCCAAGGATATCTACTGTAGGAACAAATGATTGTCCAGCAATACACTTGATTGGTTCACAAAGGCTAACTCGATTTTTAAAAAATTGAATACTTGCCCCACAGTCACCCACACCTTGTTTAAATTGTGCACTCAAGTTTTTCAGAATGCCATCACTCTCAGTACTAGAATGCGTCATATCGAAGCAAATTCCTACCACATCGCCACTTTTAAATGGATGAGCTTTTTCAAAATGGAATATATTAGATTTGTTACGTATGGTGCTTGTTCCTACATCATACTCGACAAGATTATAATAGCATTTGCCGTTGTCTTGCATAATCTTTTCTAGTGACTCTACACCAACGGTAACAACCCTTCCGTTTTGGTCATTCTGTGTAGCATCGAAATGATCGAGAACTATTTCCCATCGATGGGACTTCCCAGGCGCCAGTGGATAGGACGTTAAACTAGCTGTTAGTGAAATTCAAGAACAAACATACTATACCCAATCTAAATATCTCGGCATTTTGGCGACCGTACAGTAATTATTAAAAAACTTAATTCCTCTAAAATATCTGTAGGGCACTTCCTTTAGGTTATACCTAATGTAGCTTTTGTCAAAGCTGAATCTGTCTAATAGAATTAGAAAATCTAAAAAGTACGTGATTGCAATTGTTTTTTGAAGTCTGTATGTGTAACTGATAAACATATATCGCTCTCTGTGTAATTTTTGTACAACGGAAGTATTTCGTTCCTATAGGTTTGTTTCCATATCCACTGTGCTTCGCCTTGATCTAAATTGTTTATCAACTGACAATATAGCTTGCAAGTTAACGAAAACCTGAAGAGTTCTACGTATCTCAGGTACGATAGGATGTTCAGTAACGCATCTTGGGGGATAGCGCTAACAGATATAACAAATCGTTTTTTCATGTAGAGAACTGGTTGTCGTGAAAAACGGCTGTGATCAACTTGGATCCAAAAAGAACTAAGAATACACCTTAATGAACAATATTTAATCACTATCTGGGTCAGAGTCGTCATTTATAACTCCTCCCTCGAGTGCTGTGTAATGTGTATTCTTTTCTTCGTCTTTCTTCTTATGGTTGTAATATGCGTGTCTGCATTGGTCAATACTTAAAATTAACGACATAACAGCTACCAATCCCATCGCTAACGGTGGTACAACGATTTGGTACATCTTATCTGTGAGGTTCATACCCGCTCTATCTTTAAAAAATAGAATAAAGTATATCATTGCTCCAATGTTCAACAGAGCTGCTAAAATATGAAGTACGATACCCGCAACAGTGCTTAGTAACGCTACAATAATCGCCAATATTCCACCGGCAGGAATGATAAATACTATTGAGTTAGATATATTGTTTGAAAGTTGTACCTGGACACATGTATAAATATATCAGATTTACGCTTCCATCCTGTGTAAGCACCATGTTTTGTTCTGTGTCTCTGAAAATAATGAATGGTAAAGCCTATGCGTGTTAAATAAAATGTTTCTCACGTACTACTTCAAACGCTGCGAGAAGACACCATATTAGCACGAGTATGATACTGACGATGTGTCTCTTCACCGTATGCTTAGTAGGACACTTTATCTTACTCGCCATGGCGTTGTTTGAGGTGTCTGTTTGGAACTAACGAAAGGTGACACTTACAATATTATTTTGTCACGAAAATGAACAGCATAACCAGCGAAGACGCTTTCCCTACTATTTTGCCAACGCAAAAATCTAAAAAGTCACAACTGGATGAAATTGGAGACGCATCAGTTGTAATTTTACAGTTCTTAACAATTCGTGATTTGTATGCAGTACTCGTTGCCAGTAAACACTGGTTCTTATCAATTCGTTCCACAGGTTTCTAGGTTTTACTTTGTTGACAGCTTTATAGATAACGTTTTGTGGGAACAGCAGTACATTACGTTCACAGGTTCGCAACTGTACGAACACATTACCACGGAACAGCGAAACAAAGTAGAAAAAATATTGAACAACAATGAGTTCTGCAAGTATAAACGCGCATTGGATCTACTACACAAATATGCTAGAGAGAATGTACTCCACGTTAAAAAGCAAAGAAAAGAGTTTATAGAAAGCGCATCTATTCGTGCGCCGAAACACGTGTATGGTATACCAAAAACACTTCAAACTTTTGTCAAAGAACGTCCAAGATTGGTAGTAGTTGGCGATCATGCTGTAGGAAAAACAAGTTTATTGTACGTTGGGTACTCGTAAGTCTTCTACTCCAATTTTAATTCTAGAAACACCTATCCAGGCGAATACATGCCATGCGTGCCAGATGTCATGTTTATCAAGTATGAAATTGAACATAAATCTGTTTACCTAGATTTGAATGGTAAGAAAATAATTCACTCTAACATCATAGATACACCTGGACAAGAAGAATACGATCAGTTGCGAGTATTAATGTATCCAGACACAGATGTGTTCATGGTATTGTTCTCTATTAGTGATCCTGTGAGCTTTGAGAACGTAGTAAACAAGTGGTTACCAGAAGTGAGACATCATTGTCCTAATGTACCTATTGTGCTTGTTGGAACAAAAATTGATCTAAGAGATGATCAAATCATGAATAGAAAGTTACGAGATAAAGGAACAGTGATGATTACTAAAGAAGAAGGAGAGTTTATGGCGAAAAAGATGGGATGTATGGGGTACGTTGAAGTTTCTGCAAAGAATGATGTTGGAGTCAAAGATGCTTTCAGTGCTGCGGCGAGGTGCATTGGTGTCGATATTAACGCTGTTTCTCAAAAGAAAGAGTGCATTTGCTCTTGATTCTGAGCTCGCTATCAATTTGTAAAGCTATGTATTACAGTGATCTTATTAGGACGCAATAACCATCTGGACTATGCTTTGAAATTATTTCTGATGAGCTCTCCTGTTGATTGTTGTTCTTGTTTGCTCAGAAGAACCTTTAGGCGCTGACATCGAAAACCAGAGAAAAGTGTAACCAAATGCTTTTTTACATTTTATGATGAACCTGATAGTTTGCCAATTTGCCTCAATGATTGTGAAGGGCGATATTGCAAACCGCATTTTTGATAGTGTTACAAAACTATAAACTTGTTCGAGTATGTTTGACCAAATACAGGAATAGCATCAGAGATTGCTTTTGTTACGACATCGGTAGGGTACGCTGGTGTGACTCGTACAAGCGTACTGTGGAACTTTTGTACTCTTGGATTCCAGATTTTGATTCCTAGTTTTTCGATATCTGCTTCAATACTCTTGACAAAATTAAATAACACTTTTTGTGATTCTTCTGAAGCATCTGCGTGAATGTATATGGTCTTTCCAGTGTGATCTACGTTACACCCTATTGCACGTTAAAGATGGTTTCTAATGGCTTACACGTTTGCGTCCAGTTCACTCGTAGCTCTTGCCCTTCATATTTAAGAAGAACTTTCATGATTTCTAACTTTTCTTGTGCTGAGTAGCAGCAAAAATCTGGTTGTTAGCGTGAATAGTCTCACATACAATTCAGACTTGTATGAAAGATAATAGGTTGGTCAAATCTTATTATTTCGTGTGGAGAGTATTTTTTGATGATTCCTTGTGCTTTCACCATATTTAAAACGTAATCTTTGTTGTGTGTCATATCGAATAAAGCTAATGCAGTGTTAAAATGTTCTGTGCCATTCGAGCCAGTGGGGCACACGCTTGGACAGTCGCTATCAGAATTCCAACACGTAGAATATGGAGGTTGCGCCAGTGAAAAGCCTATCAGAACGAGTAATATCGTCGCGTATTGTTTCATTTGTAAGTATAAAACGTTGACTTTTGACCCAACAAGAAAACAATTCAAGACTAAGACGCTGATAGTTTCTCGCCAGTGTAAAGTAATAGGAGATCGCGAGTATCTAGTCAAAGTCAATCAATACCAACTCAAGCATGCTTTCGAAACTAACACTGTTGCTAATTGCCACAGTAGTGTTTGCTCAACAACAATACCTACACGATGGTTGGACGATCAAGGATGACCATGCGCAGTACGAGCTAAAAAACATTTCGGTACCCTCATCATTGTACCACGTTTTAAATGTACATAAAGTCATAGACGAGCCATTATATCGCTTTAATGTGGATACCCAGCGATGGGTTGCAGATAGAGGTTGGACATACACCTATGTTGGACCTATGCTAAGCGGAGGCCCATTAACACAATTAGTAGTAGAAGGTCTAGACACCATCGCAAAAATCACCCTCAATGGCCACCTAGTGGGAACCACAAACAACATGTTCCTCAAATACACTTTTGACATCACTAGAATAGTCCAACAAGGACAAAATACGCTAGTAATCGAGTTCCAATCACCAACGAATTACGTACAGAAACAAAAACAAAGTTATCCATATTATTTACCTGCAGCCGACAACTTGGATTACGAGAGTCCTTATAGAAACTATATTCGCAAAGAACAATGCTCATATGGATGGGATTGGGGTCCCGCGTTCCCAGATATTGGAATATGGAGACCTATTTATGTACATAACGTTCAAGATCAAATTATTATCGATGATATTCAACCAAGAGTAGAATACGGATCAAAAGATCATTGGGATGTGATCATCAACGTAGATGTTAAAGCAGCCGCAAGAATATCCTATTTCAAGTACAATATCCGTTTGTTAGATGAGCGTGGAGAAATAGTAATGAAAGAAGAATCCGCTCCATTTGTATTGTCACAATTTGAAACAAAATGTGAACACAAAATGCATGTACCAAGTAATGCAGTTAAAATGTGGTGGCCAAATGGTTATGGAGAACATCCACTCTACACAATTGAAGTTTCTACTCCAGGAAGTACAAAATCGAAAAAGGTTGCTTTCCGTCGTGTGGAATTAATTCAAGATCCAATCACACCAGTCGACCCAGATCCAATTCGTGGCAATCCATCCAAGACATTCTACTTTAAAATCAACAATGTTCCCATATTCGCAAAAGGAGCCAATTTCATTCCCATTGATAGTTTCTCGTCAAGAGCAACTCCAGAACGTTTGGAAGAAGTTGTCCAATCTTCAGTCGACGCCAATTACAACATGATTCGTATTTGGGGTGGAGGAATCTATCAAGACGAACATTTGTACGAAGCTTGTGATCGCGTTGGTTTACTAGTTTGGCAAGAATTCATGTTTGCATGTGCCATGTATCCAAGCGATCAAGCATTCTTGGCAAGTGTCAAAAACGAAGTCCAATATCAAATTCAAAGACTCGTGCATCACCCAAGTATCATTTTATGGTCAGGAAATAACGAAAACGAAGTTTCATTGTACAACACTACTTGGTACGGTGGACAAAAGCGAGAAATTACAGAAGATAACAAGTACGTGTACATAGTTGACTACGATCGTTTGAATCAACAAACGGTTCATACAACTGTAGTTGCGACAGATACATCTCGTCCATTCTGGCCAAGTTCACCATCTAGAGGTTGGTTAATTGATGAACCAGGACATCGTGTACAGTCGTATGCTGCTACTCTTGTATACTTGAAAGAAACGCCACAGTATGGAAAGAGAAGTTATAGTGGTGATGTTCACTATTATGATTACAAGGCAAAGTGCACTGACGTGTTCAATTTACCAGTTTCTAGATTCGTGAGCGAATATGGATTCCAAAGTTTACCATCATTGGAAACATTTTCCGCAAGTACTGATGTACCAAGTGATTTGAAGTGGGATTCACAATTTATGAACAATAGACAACATCATGGAAATGGAACGTTGGAAATTATTGCTCAAATGAAACTTCATTTTACAGTTGACCAACAACGAACAGTGGAAAACTTTGCAAATTTCCAGTACTTGTCGCAAGTGTTACAAACAATGTGCATCAAAGCGCAAACAGAGTACTATCGTATTTTGAAAAAGAACAAGGACGCGATGACTATGGGTGCTTTGTACTGGCAACTGAACTCCATTTGGCCAGCACCTACATGGAGTAGTTTAGAATACACTGGAAGATGGAAAATGTTGCACTATGCAGCAAAGAGATTCTTTGCTCCTATTTTAGTGAGTTCATACGAAGATACCTATCACAAACGATATAACGTGATGATTACTAGTGATGCTCTAGTTGACACAGAAGTTTCTCTGCAAGTACGTGTATTCAATTATAATGGTACCAAGGTGAATACTGTGAACAAGAACTTGACAATTGGTGCAAACGACGTTGTTTGTGTGTTCTCATCAGATAACGTATCAAGAGATTTGTTGAAGGGTTTGGCTACAAATAAGGCCATTATATCACTAATACTCACGAACAAGGCAGGAGAAGTATTATCAGAAAATGAACACCACCCAAGTGATTTGTCGCTTGTAGATCTTCGTCCAGCAAAAGTTTCAATCTCTCAAGTTGAAAAGAAATCTGCTCAACTGTACGAGATTCATGTAACGAGTGACCAAGTAACTCCATATACTTGGATAAATCACGATCTAAAAGTTAGAGGTCATTTCTCTGACAATGGATTTTTGATGATACCTAACGAGGTGCGAGTGATTACGTTCAAGTGTACTACAGCTGCAAGTTGTGGTGATGTTGATGCCACTACGTTCCAGCACTATCTCACTGTTAAAACATTTAGAGAAACGTATTGAGCAAAATAATAAAACAGGATGCAGTATGGTTCTACGTATTCGATTAACAGTCGAGTGTTGAATTAAATTCGTTTGCAGTGTGCATCCTTACTGTTTCATCTCTGGTGTTTGGACAAGTTCTTGGGCAACTTTTTCGCACTGACATTGTGGTTCAGGTAGTTATTCCACTTTGCAGTTGCAATAGTTGTAACCAAACAATTTTAACAAACTTTATGGCGACAGTCTTCGCACGTGGAACTAGTGCAGTTGGAGTACCAACTATTTCTGGCGAGAGAACAATAGATTGGACTCCAATCGTGTTTGCAGACGACGAAGCAGTAGCACCAAAAATCTTTAAATCGGTACACATGAGTCCGTCGTTTGGATATCACTCCGTACTACACGCAACGTAATTTTTCGAACAGAAAATAACATACAGTACATTCCATGGCACAACAGAAGCATACTATGTTGGAAGAGGAAATAATACTTTCAGTTCCAACACTGTTACAAGATTCACGCGTATAAATGCACCATTAGGCGCCACCATTGTTCAGTCTGCATGTGGCTACGAAAACGTCGCTTTTTTAACAGGTCTGTGTGACTAGTCCACTAAAACAATTTAGATAAAAACAAGTTGTACAGCGAAGGCGCTCTTAACCAAAGCTCTATTTTTGCGCTGATAAAAAATCCACAAAACGAAAGAATAAGATCCATTCATGCTACTTTTTACGGAGGATATGCTCTTTCATGTAAGAATCTAAAACAATCACTCACTATAGACAACAATAACTTGTTTACCTTTAATCGAAGCACAAATAGCGAGTTGCAACTTTTGAGAGCCAATGTTACCGAATTTATTCCTGGTGGGTACATTTATTGTTACAAACGTAAGTTAAAAAGCGTGTACTTATATATTTTAGAACAAGGTGATTATTATTTGCAACAAGTGGCAACGTATGACGATACCAATACTCCATCAAAACTTGAAATACCAAATGAACGCATAATGGTAGTGAAACTTGGATGGTGGGCTGTGTACGTACGAACAGAGTCAAACAAGATATTTAAAACAGGTTACGGAGGTGAATACACTGAAATTCAGTTACATGCGAGTATTGGAAGAATCAAAGACTTTTTCGTGCACATTGGAGAGTTGTACGTGACGAGTGACGATAATCGACTATTTGCGATTGGATTGACACAATCTTATACATCGTACCATTCGTTTAACGGTGACTATCCAGTAATGACAGAAATGGATATTTCCGCACAGACATGCTTACTCCCTGGCGGAACTGTTGAGATTGTTCCAAGATATGACGGTGGCTACATGATCATCTCACAGAAATTCAATCCTCTTGACGTTTATAGAATGGTGAAGAAAGAAAAGTTTATAGATTTGGAGATTATTCATTTGTAAATTTACGTGTGGCTGACTTTAGCATAGTTTGAGATGTACTACACTGAGACCATTAAAATTTACAAAAGTATAAATTTACACAGCAAAAACGAAGATTGAATGAATTCGTTTGCAGTGGGCATCGTTACTGTTCATCTCCAGTGATTGGTTATGTCGTTGTACGACTGTTTCGCACTGCCATAGTGTTTGTACATAGTTTTGGCACTGGTGTTCAACTTTGAAAAGTTTCGCAAGTTGTAACCACAAAATTGCTTGATAAACCAAATGGCTACTGTCTTCGCACGTGGAATTAGTAGCTCTCTTGGAGTGCCACCAAATATTTCTGAAAGAACAAAAGATTGGACCCCAATCGTGTTTGCAGACGACGAAACTACAACACCAAAAATCTTCAAGTCAGTACACATGAGTCCGTCATTTGGATATCAAATAGTACTACACACAACGTAACTTATAAACAGAAAATAACAAATAGTACATTCCATGGCACAACAGAAGTGTACTATGTTGGAAAAGGTATGATGGTTTTAACTTTACTGCTGTAACAAAATTCACGCGCATAAATCCACAAGTACTAGGGACCACTATTGTTCAGTCTGCATGTGGCTACGAGAGTGTCATTTATCTTTCAGGTATGCGTGACTAGTATACTAAAGCAATTTAGATACAAACGAGATATACTGTGAAGGTGTTTTGAATCAAAGTCCAATGTTTAAACTCATAAGAAACCCACAGAATGAAAGAATAGCATCTGTTCACGCTACTTTTTACGGAGGATATGCTCTTTCATGTAAGGACCGTTGACAAAAGCTCACAAACTAGGCAACAACAAGTTATATTGCTTTAATCAAAGCACAAATGGTGAGTTGCAACTTTTGAGAACCAATGTTACCGAATTTATTCCTGGTGGGTACATTTACTGTTACAAACGTAAGTTAAAAAGCGTGTACTTATATTTTAGAACAAGGTGATTATTATATGCAGCAAGTCGGAACATACGACGACGCTAATGCGCCACTAAAAATTCAAATACCAAATGAACGCATAATAGGAGTCAAACTCGGATGGTGGGTTGTGTACGTACGAACAGAGTCAAACAGGTTACAAAATCGATTGTACAGAAATTCAGTTACATGCGAGTATTGGAAGACTGAAAGACTTTTTCGTACATGTCGGCGAGTTGTACGTGACGAGTGACGATAATCGACTATTTGCGATTGGATCAACACAATCTTACAATTCATTTCATACGTTCAATACTGATTATCCAGTAATGACAGAAATTGATATTTCTGCAGAGATGAGCATACTCCCTGGAGGATGTGTTGAAATTGTTCCAAGATACGATGGTGGATACATGATCATCTCACAGAAATCCAATCTTCTTGACGTCTATAGAATGGTGCAGAAAGAAAAGTTTATAGATTTGGAGATTATTCATTTATAAATGCAGGGATTGTATCTTCTGATTTATTCTCTAGCAGCTGTGATATTATATTTGAGATTTTCATTTCCATTTCTTATATTGCTCGATTTTTTTGTTCATAGGCTGACTGCGTTAAATGCATATCTTTCAACCAACCTTACAAATAGCTGTCTTCAACATTAACAAACTCTAATCCGGAGGCAGGTAAAGAAATGATTGCACATGGAAGCCACGCAACGGAAGAATCTATCAACACTACATGCGAGCGAATAGAAGAAAAGCCTATTTGTGTAGTCGATGTCTATTACGATGACAAATATTTTTCTGCAACAATAGAGAACGTATTTATGCTTAAGAGAACTGTTGACAAATACGACAAATTTATAGTGTTTGCTCATCACAAGAAAGAATCAAAAGAATTCGAAAACGAACAAGACATGATCAAATATGTAAGCGATATGTTCAAAATTCGTTTCGCAACAAAAGTACAATCTTTTTTTCAAATAGAAGCGCAAAGATGTATATTTGTATGCCATGATTTCTCCTCACATCCAGTATTTGGATATTTGCAACTGAACAAGCCAGATGTCTATGCACGAATGATATCGGAAGATGATTTGATTGAGGATTTTTCCATTGTTGAGCCGATGCCAGAGGCAATAGATCTCAGCCTAACAGAATATGAGAGATTAATATTTGATCAAAAGTATATCAACTCGTTGAAAGAGTTTAGGTCGACACATAAACAATTAAAATAAAAAGGTCATTTACAAAGCAATGGCGATAGCCAATACTAAAAGTACACTACCGGCGGCAATAGTCTTGGCAGCACTTGAGCGAGCATTGTTGTTTCCAGAAATATTTTCACCAGCAGCTTTGGTGGTTTGTGGAGCTGGTGCTTTGGTTGTTGTGGTAGCTGGAGCACCGGCGTTTGGATCTGGGTAGCATGCACATTTGTCATCAGCAGTGGCACCTTCAATTTCCCAATAGTGGACCATACCTGCAGGGCAAGTCCAACAGTCAGTTGGATGAGTTGGTGCGACGGTAGATGGGGCAGCAGTAGTTGGAGCACCAGAGGAGCAAACATTGCAAACTGGGCATCCTGAACGTCTCTTTCCAGAAGTTGATCCACATGGGCATGGAGCACAAGTGGCTTCTACTGGTGGTTCGGTAGTGCAAACGTTGCATACTGGGCAGCCAGAACGTCTCTTTGCGGTGGTGGATCCACATGGGCATGGGGCACAGGTTTCTTCCATAGATGGAGTTGGTGTACTGTCTTGTTCAACAACGAGGTAGAACGATGATGGGTTGACGTCGTGGGAGTTAGCTACGAGACCACAGTTGTTAGAATCACTGAAGTGTGGTTCAACACCTGGAGTAACGAAGCGATTACAGTAGTTGACGTTGTCACCTTGTCTGGAGTTGAAGAAGCCAAAAACGAGTTGTGCGTTGTTGGCTGCCTTTGCGGCGTTGAAAGTAGCAGTTACATCGATACCTTCTGAAACACAATCTTCTCCAACACTGAATACGTTGCTTGAAATGGAGTTGAAGAATGGGCATTCATTGCCAATGCCACTGGCAACTTCGGTAAATGTTGCAGTTGCGTCTACAGTGTTGAGACTGAGACTGATTTTGTCAGCGTTTACGCAACCAGTGCCAGCGAAGTAAAACTTGACTGACGAAGAGGTTGCCAAATCACCGATGGGGAAGCCTAACCATAAACTGCCCCTTGCATCACCAGTCATCGTGTAGGTGCTTGAGTGGCCGCAGGCTGTTCCACCGGGACTGGAGCCTGAGTTCGTATCCATAGAGTTGTAGCGAGTGACTGGAGCACTCAAAACGAGAGCCACAAAGAGTGCAAGTGTAATAATTCTACGTATCATGTTGTTGTTTTTTTGTTGTTGAGATAAAAATTGCGGATCCACACAGCTTTAAATACCTCGGTTCCCACGCTAAAGATACTGTGGTTTTAATGATCCGAAGCATCATTTTCGACAAATATGGGAACAGCGTTGAGATAAAAATAAACTATGCTTAAGTTGTGCATTGTAACCGTTGTTAAGAAATTGTCTGTTGTTCTGTGCTTATTCGCAACAACTCTTGTATCATTGTTTTTGTCTTTTCTCTAACTTTTAGTTCAAGCACTTTAGCTAGCTCTCTTCTCAAGTTTGGAGTAAGAGCCCTTGGATTCTCATTGCAAACATTCACTAATAATCGATACAACTTTCCTGGACCACTGAACACACTTCTTGCATCGGAAACTTGTAATGGAAAATTGGGTACCACATGCTCCTCAATCAGTGATACATCCAAACCTCTCGCTTGTACTATTTTCACAAAACTGTACATTGCAGATATCATCAGTTCTTCACCACTATTTTGCGCGTTCATTATGGCAAGTAAATACGCCAACATGTGTTGCACCTGATGATCATGCAATCGTGCTGCTCCATAGAACCCTATTAGACCATAGTTTTCTACAACTAAACACTTCCCCATCATATCTTGAGCTGTTGCTTCTTGACCCATTGTAGAAGCAAAGAATGTACCCATCATAGGTTCTATGTACACTTTCTTGCCTCCAGCTATCAGTACACGCCGTATGAGCTCTAATAGTCCATACCTAACCTCTTCGTTGTTTGGATCATTTATAATGATTTCTAAAAAGTGTCCTACTAGTTCGTCTAGACCTGTAAACTCGTCGAGTTTGGAAACCATCATTCCTGCGAGTCGTGACGCCTCTTCATAGAATGATGATATAACATCTATTGGAACAGGTTCTGTAGTTCGAATGTCTTCTATGGTATCAATTGCGAAGTTGAGTAATCCTAGTAGTGATGCCCGCATGACTTTAACAACTTCATCTCCATCGTTTAGTTCAAGTACTGCATTGGTGCTGTGCACTACTAGCGAAACAACCTCAACAGTAAGTGGCCTATCATGTCTCAAAAGCTTGAACAAACTGTTGATCGCTGCCATTGTATTAAGATCACTTGGATGAGCTGTAACTCCAAGGTATAATACTTTTGTCCATGCTTTAATGTTCTCGATAGCTTCCGGCTGGAAGAATGTAAACAACTTGTATACAACTTCGATACAATTTTGTGTAAGACTATCGTCGAGTAATTTGTAACTATTTAACGCAGAGTATAGTTTTGCACATGCTCGAAGTAGTCTTGGTGCATAGGTTCCTGGATGAGGTACAGCGAGTATATCACGGATAGTAAAATAGATCTTTTGCACATGTGGTTGTATTTTGGTGTTAAGACCAACGATAATACGTCCACAAGTGTTAATAGTCTCTTCGAATTGTTCGATATCTTCTAGCTTGAGTCCTTTGAACAGTAGAGTAATGATACGATCGATATCAGGTTCGATTACTTCCATAGGAACAGATGAGACAATGTATGAGAAAAATCGAAGTTCTAGTACGTCATCTCCTTGACCTTTGACTGCACTCACTATTTTATCATAGTTTTTGGCAATATACGCTCCTGTCGCGCAAGAAATATCATCCATTGCATACTTTCTGACTTCTGCATCTTCGCATTGGAAGAATTTGATAATCTTTGGGAATAATCTGTCCATTAGTTCAAAGTAGTGTTCATGTTTGTGAAGATCAGGTCTCTCCAGTATGGATACACAGTCATGTAACGTTACTCGTTGCACTCTGTCATCAACGTCATCTATACCACGTTCAATTGCCTCAATGATGGGAACAACGTAATTCGGATCCAACATAACTAATGACATAGCTGAAACACCAGCGATTGCTTGGTATCGAACTCTAGCGCAACTGTCTTGGGTGCAATGTAGCATCATTGGTACAATCTTGTCATAGTATGGTATTAAATCTCTCTTACCAACGTACATTCCAAGTATAAAGTTGAACATGATCGAAATAGCGGCACTACGCTCTTTTTCAGTCCCTGACGCCTTTTGTGTCATCAACGTAACCACTTGTCTGAACAGCTCTTCCTTTTTACATACTTTGGCCATTTTAGTAATACAACGACTTGCAATTTGTGAGTAGAAAGTTACATCGTCTGCTAGTAACGACCAATACTGATCAACGTCGTGACAATATAAATTGTACGACAATTGTATCATTGTCTCCATAAACTTTGGAAACGTAGTTACTTTTTTCTTGTAGTAAATCATTAACTCCGTAATTGTCTCTGCTGCCCCTTCAGATGTAAGTAAATCTAACTTGGCGTTCACTATTTGGTACATGGCAGATAAAAATGGTTGAATATAGTCTGCGAAGAGCACGCCTTGTCCGTGTGGGATGAGATGAGACAGTACTGCGAGAAACTCATTTGTATTGACATAATCGCCTGTGTTTAGTGATTCTGATATTGACTTGAGAATGAGAGGAACAAGTGATGCGAGTCTCTGTACTTCTTTCTTTTCTAATTGTCCATCAATAATGATCGTTCTTATCGTTCTCAATGCAATAGTTCGGAGTTTGGCATTCTTTTCTTGAAGATGTTGTGATAGGAGGTCTAGAATAATAGATAGATTCCTTCTTATGATGCTCGAGTGTTCCGCGTCGATATCCTGTAGCATTCGAATGGCTAATAGTCGTTTCTCCGTGGACGCATCTTTTGACCATTGTTTGATTTGTCGAAAAACGATATCGAAGTGATGTAGGCCACAGCAATTCCCAATAAAAAAAGCAAGTTTGATTTGTGCTTTTTCCGCTTGCTCTTTTTCTAACGTCGTAATAAACTCTTCCACAAACTCTTCACTTATTTGTTTTATTTGAGCACGTGAGTCAGCCAAAAGTGATGCACAATTATACCGTATCTATGTTGTAAGTATTTCGTACTATTCACTGTACTTCTACACGTGGACTAGTTTTCAAAATTTTTAACGCGGTGGCCAGGAACATTTGTGGGTTATTGGTACATTCATTCATGAAAAATATGAACGATCTTGAAAGCTGTTGTGGGTTGCTCCCATCTGCAGAATCTGCAACGCTAAGCAGATGGTGTTCGTACTCTTCCATTTCAATGATGACGTGAGACAAGACATCTAGAAATTTAGGGTGTAACGGTCATATTTTTGTGAAGCAAAACAAATCGGAACGCGGCAACGCATGAAAAGACAACGAGAAGAGAGTCCTGAGCGTGTGAGAAAAGAAATGAAGCTCGATATGTCTCTTTTTACACTTTCGGACGACGCATTTAGCAATGTACTCGACTTTCTGCAAGCGGGAGAAGTTTTGATGCTCGCATTAACAAACAAACAAGCACACACGGTGGTAACGACTGTTTTAAAAGAGCGCACACCACATACAGTTCGAAAATGGACTTTAATTAATTCACTACGCAATACTTTGGAGATCAAAACAACCGAAGACATTGCTGCACTTGAGACGTACACCACTGAACATGAGTTAAACTGTAAAGTTGTCTTCACTGACACTCCTGATGAAAGTGTGTTCATGCCTTTCTTAAAGTCAATCTCCAAAAAGAAAGAGGGAGAAATTACACTGCCCTCAATTGAGTGGTCATACGAGCGATCTGAACCGCATTCAGATGGAAACTACGAAGTTCACGAAATAGCAGAGAGAGAATTCCCAGTCACAGTTGGACATCATGTCAAGGCACTCAAATTAGAACTTCACGCGAAGCCGTTCCCATACATCTACAAATTGTTGAGCAATTTCGTCAACATTGAGGAATTAGTCGTGTATATGGAGTATGATGAAGGTTGGACTCCGCCAGAGAAGGACAAAAATGATGACGATGAAGAAGAAGAAGAATCGATGGAGGATGGAGCAACAGTAACCATGCCACAGTTTTTCAAACTAAAAAAGTTACACGTATCTTTGTTAGAAGCCAATGACGACTTTTTGGCGACGATTCTACAATTGTCACCCAACGTTGAAGAGTTGACTTATTATTTTGATGAACATGTTACTGATGAAATCATCAAAGTTATTGCGCGTTCCAAAACGTTGAAAAAGTTTGCATGTCAAGTCATTGGCGATGGTGATCTATGCAGTGAATTTACAGATGCAGGCATACAAGAATTTGTTCAAAACACGAATCTTGAAGAACTTCACATTCGATCATGTGGGGGTATCTCTGGTGAATTGTTCAAAACTATTGGCTATTGGGGTCAAAACTTGAAGAGCTTGACAGTTAGTCGATATATTGGCGATATGGAATTTGTTGATGAAGCGGAAGAGATTCAATTTGGAGGAGAACCTTTGGAAAAGTTGGTATCACTTGAGATCGATGGAAATTTTGCCAATCTTTCAAACGAAGAGTTTGTTCAATCGATCATTGACACAATTCCCAATTTGAAACGATTTATTAGCAAAGGTATCGCACTACCAATCGCACCATTACTTGAGAACTACAAATTCGAAGTACTCAAGTTTTCAGGAGACGATGTAGCAGATCTTGTACCTGGACTGTTACAGCAAACAGAGTTACGTGATTTACACGCGTCGCACTTCCCACTCACTATTGAGGATCTACAAAAAGTCGTTTATCCCAAGTTGACGAAGTTCTTCACGTACGATGTGCTAAAGCGTGACTATTTGGAAGCGCTTTGCAAGGCGTTCCCAAATCTATGCGAATTGGATATGATGAGTGTAAGTCATGACGATACCACGCGAGACGAGTTCTTTGCAAACCCAACTAATTGGCCAAATATGAGATCCTTGCAATTTGGAAAGGGTGTACCAAGTAGACCATACGTCATGACAAAAGATAAAGAGTGTAAGCTCAGCTACAGACCACCAAGAAAAGATGATTTGTACAACAATCCAGTAGAGCCTACAAGAGAAAATTTCATTAGAAATTGGTTGTTTGCTTCGTATAAGAAGGATATCGAGCAGTCATTTGGTGCTAACAACACAGATGGGATGTATAGCTTCTAAAAAGCTTTGTAGCGCGAGTATCTTGGCAACAGCTACCTTTATCGTTGATAGCAAAATAAAGACTATATATGAACCAAGATATGAGGTACTTCCATTGTTGTATGCGAACACGTGAAACGTTGTGAGAGCTCACTACAGTTAACCAAATTGGGTCAATAAAATGCAAACTCAAGGTAGCTAAGGCACACAAACAAACTAACAAACACAAATGGCACTCATCAAAGAATACGAAACGCCTTCTTTCCCAGCTAGCTTTGGACGCAGCGGAAACTCAAACATTGGACATGGAGATATTATTGCTCATACAACATCGAACTCTCGAATTTCATCTCCACGAAGCACACCATACATTTTTGAAAGACCATTCACACCAAAATTGGCGAGGAAACATTTCGAACCACAAGTACAAGCCGAACCATCAATACAATCCGTTCGCATTATTAAACAAACCGGTTTGGACTCACCGAGAAAGAAGGAGTCTGTAAAAATACTACCAGAAAGAAGCCCACAATCACCAAGAATACAATCCGTTAAAATCGTCAAGGATAGAAGCCCATCATCTCCAAGAACACAGTCAGTTAAACTAATTGGGCAGCCAAACAAATCCTCTTTCAGCTTCGCACAACTATAAATTAAATACTTTTCAAAATTATCAGATGGTTGTTAGGTTGTAAAAAGTGTCATAAACAAAAACAACACAACAACATGGCAACAGTGTTTGGTTCTGGTCCAGCAAACGCTATAATAGGTGTGGGCAAGGAGGCGAAACCATACGAATTTGAACCAATAGTATTTGAAGAGAACGGCTCTACCACCCAGAAAAAATTCAAATCCGCTTACATGAGTCCTTCTTTTGGATACGTTGCTATTTTACACGCAACGTACGAACAAAGTATGCGCTAATAACATTTTCAGAACTTGGAATGGAACTCAAGAAGCATACTATTGTGGTAGTGTCTACGGAATACCAGACGAAAAGAAGACAAAACGTTTCGAGTTAATAGAAGCGCCAAAACATTCAAACATAGTTCAATCTGCGTGTGGTTACTACAATGTAGCCTATTTAACAGGTATTTAGGTTGCATAGTAGGCTAACAGTAGACATGAATGAAATCTATTCAAAGGGAGAAATTCTTGGTAATAACTACAACTGGATGCCACTCCAAATTCCTACAGAAGTAAGAATCAAAGAGATACATGCTTCTTTTTACGCACTGTACGCTATCTCAGGTACTTGACACCAATGTCGCTAACACCCTAGATGATGACACTTTATATGAAGCTACAACTCATACTGGCAACGAATTAAAGTTTGTAGACCACAATGTAAAACAATTTGGAACAGGTGGTTACGCATACAGTTATAAAAGTACTTTTTATTCTACACTAACACTTTAGAAAATGGAGAGTACTATGTTCAGAAATTGGCATCTTACACTCGTAACGCAGCGCCTTTCCTCGTAACGATAAATGATGAAACTGTTGTAGAAGCAAAATTGGGTTGGTGGACAATGTTTGTGAAAACGGCATCGAACAAAATTTTCAAAGCAAGTGTTACTACAGAGGGAGCAACGTTTTCAGAAATCAAACTACACCCTTATGTTGGAAAGATTCGTGATTTTTACGTTAATATCGACGAATTGTATCTCGTTGGACAAAATGATAAATTATATGTACAAGGGACAAGAACATCAGGTAGTATTCATTCGTTACGAAAAGATTATCCAGAAATGGAAGAGTACAAAATTGATTCTCAACGCAATACGCTCATTGGTAGCCACATCCACCAAATAGCAGGAAGATACGATGGTGCGTATTTGATTCTTTCCAAACCAACAAAAACTATTGATTTACAACGTATTTTAGAAAAGCAAGGTTTCATCGATTTGGACATTAAAGTTTTACTTTAGTTTGAAAAGAAGTGTTTCTTACACGTACACTTACGTCTTTTGCCAAACAAAACACGCAGAAAAACCATGTTTCATTTTGGTCAAAATAGACATCATCGTAGGACATGGTTGAAGTACTACCGTTTTCACTTGACCAAATTTCTCGTTTTAGTGGGTCTACGAATATACTTAATTTTCTGTATCGTCGTTTGTATCCTCCGCTTAGTGCTTCGACATCGAACGCATTTGTTTTTGTGATAAAACTTAGACCATCTTTTGAGATGATTTGTTTTCGCGCGTTCGTGATACCTATTCCCATTTGTCTTCCTACTATTTCTTGTTTGTATTCATTTCCAATTGCTGTTATTTCTATTGCGTTGTATCCTCGATTGTTTCTCGCAAAAATTCCTGGATTGACGATTATAGGTCTGTTAACTAGGTAGTAACCTTCTCCCTCGAATTCATTTTTGGAATCGTGTAGGAATAGTGGTTCAGGTACAGGGTTTCTGAACCAGTTAACAAGTGATGTGAGTTGGAAATAATCTGCTTCCACTACAACTCTTTGTAACAGCTCATTACTCTCTACAGGAAATACACATTTTTTCATATCACCGCCATTGCGTAGGTAATCTAGAATGTATTCGAACATTTTACCGTTTCTATCTATTAGAATGTTTCCCTTTCTGTCTTTGCTTAGTGGTAAAGTGTTACTAGTGGAAAACATAACAGATAAAAGGTGTCCTTGTTCGTCAATTGGTTGTGTGAGAGTATCTAGCGTAGTAGTAAAAGTGCGGCCACCTACATTAAGACTGACCCAGTCATCAGATGAGCTCATAAAGTTTGTTTGGTTTATGTCAGTTGTCACTGGTTACAAAATTCTATCGTCTGGCACTGAAGTGGCTAGTAGTCTGGTTCTTTCTTCGTCTTCTACTCTTAGTTTATACTTGTCTCTTAGATATATCGCAATAACAGTCGCAATTATAGAAACTATCAAGAATGATAGAATGCTAATGTTGATGATAAAGAAATTTCCATGTAGCTGGTTCAACGCTAGTGTTTCGAGCGGTGGATTAACGAATGTTCCTAGAATGCCACCAAGAAGTGCTAAGGTTGCTCTTAGCTTGGCTGCAGCTTGTATTGAGTAGTGACCATCATCAAAGAAGAACGCAGTAGCTACCACCCAGAACATACCTCTAAAGATGATGAATACGACCATGGTAAAGTTTTGTAGATCTGCGTTTCTGAATATGACAGCTATCAACATAGCTAGAATACATGGAGCCATAAGCGAGAACGATTTCAATAATCCCATCATATCTTTAGCTTTCCCTGAGGCAATAGCAGCGATAGGTCCGAGCGCTGGTAGTAATATTGAAAACAAGTACATTTGCTTCTCTACAGTCGCTGAATCATACTTTGAGAACCAACCCAGTTGAGCTCGTAACGTCTGCATGTAGAAATCTTGGAACATGCTACCAAACGCTGTGAAAGTGAAAGCTACCCACACTGCAGGGTATGTTAATTCCTTGTATGGTATCAAGTACGATAGTATCGTTTTTGCCTTCTCTTTTGCTGACTTGTCCTTGAGTTGATGGACAACTGAATCTTCTTCTTTTGGCTTGCTATTTGGTGTGTCCATAAAGAAACCAAATATTATGATTGGAATGGAAGTGCTAGCAAAACTGAAGAATAACGCTTTGATGGAAGCTCCAGTGTGGAAATGTAGTAATTGGAAAAAATATGGAACGATGGCGCTGACATCCCATGCGGCCGACAATAATCCAATTACAAACCCACTTGCGGGCACTTCGCGACTGTAAGTGAGCGACGCATAGTAAATTGCCATTCCAGCAGTAGCGATTAAAATAAAACTCGGTAGATACGCATCGAATGTAACACTATTAGAATAGCCGAACATTATCGAGCCTGCACCGAATACTATTCCCGAAATAATAAATACAGCGCGTCTCTTGATTATATCTAGTAACACACCTACGACATACGCCATGATACCAATAACACCAGCTGTTATGGCGAACATTTGGTCTAACCTTTCTTCTTGTTCTACACACAACACTTTGGCTTGTGTTGTGGCATTTAATAATGTAAAATTGGACTGTTTGAATTCTCCCTCACAAAGGTTTGTATAGACGCCTTCGTGTAACATTATAGGTTTTAACGCATTGTATCCGTATCTAGACATGTTAATTTAGCTAAATGGACATACACTGTTCCAGCACAGATAAAACAAAGCGCTGCTGCTATTGAAATACGTATCCACTCTTGTACATATGACCGTGGATTAGGGACTTCTGTGTCTTGTGAATCCATCGTTTTTGAATTTGAGCTCGCTTTGGTCCAGTTTAACTTTTACTAATTTTAGAACCAAGTCCTGTTCAACGTTTCTCTACAGTTTATACCGTAATTTTGCATTAACGCAGTCTTTTCGCTATTCTACAATGTTTCGCAAAAGTTCGCCTGCTTTCAATGTCTTGGAATTTTATTTGATGAATGGAATGCCACTTGGTGTTCGTGCTCTGTAATCTTCGTACTGTTGTCCAAACAATTTGTGGATCAAGAAGTGTTCTTCGTACTAATAGGTTAGAAAATATCAAAATCATACTGGGATTCTATCGTAGAAAAAGTACCATGCCCAACTCAGGAATAATCCAAAGCTAATAGGGTTCATGAGAATCAGTTGCGTACTTGGTGCCCAAATAAACCAACCCAAATACCCTGGATGTCTAACCATTAGTAATGCATTCGATTGTGTACCTAAAATAGTGGTAAATACCGTGTGTGATCAACACATGAACGTCTCGTTTTTGATGTTTGATTAAATGTGTAAAACTTGCTTGTGCAGTGATCATAGCAGTTTTTCTAATTATTTCTCCTGTGATTGTTAGTAAGTCCATTGAATATACCAATTATGACCAGCAAGACTCCAATAATGTGAATAGTTTTGTACTCTTTTACACCTGGAAAATAATTAACTTCGATAATAAACTCTAGCAGTGACACTCCCATCGCGATGCAGTACGGTATGCTGAATAAAAAAGCTACATTGTTTAATAATTAATTAAAAAATCATACACGAGCGACTAAAGTCACTTCTGTTGTATACATAGGTTATAAGTGGCTCAGAAGTATGAAAAAATGCAAGAGCACATAGAAAGGTCACCAGAGACTGAACCCAAAATTGCATCTTTCAAACAATATTACAACACTGTTTTACTCGTACGTTTCGTCCAATTGTTTCAACTGCGATCTCTGTTCTTTTATCCATGACTCTACCATAGCTTCATCAATGGTATCTTGCTTGTAGTTTTCTGTTACCTGCGCTAGCGTGGTAGTATATCGCTGTATCTTTTCTTGCAAAACTTGTACATGAATTTGCAGCTTTTTCAACATGTCTACATCTGTAACAACAAAACTTCGTCCTGTGCGGCATATTTGTTCTATAGTTGATTGTATCGTAGCAACTTGCCTCTGCAATCGAGCAATAGATGTCGATAACGTGTGCTCTACCTGTTCCAGATCGTTTCTGCTGTGTTGGATGTCTTTGAGCAGCAGCTGATCCGACTCTATAGACGAAAGATGCGCATCCTTGTAAATGAAATGATCTTCTAATCTCTTAATGTCATTCACCAGTTTTTTCGACGCTTGGTCCAAGTTATCTGTTGGTCCTCGTTCTGGAATCAACCATGGTCGCTTCTTGAGGTTTTCGTAACTAGTTGCAGACGCTGGTGTGTATTCATATCCTCGTGTTACTTGTTTTACTTCTCCCTTCCACATCACCTCAAATTTGAAACTTTGTAGCTCTTTTGTATGGTCCAGTTGGAATACTGGCTCACTGGCATCCTCGACTGGCGACTGTGGCGGAATAGTCGGTGATGACAATCCATCTGAACGTTCGACAGGTGCGACGATTTGTAAATGATTTGGTGCATCTGTATCAACATTAAAATCAATGTCTATAATTAGTGGTTGTTGGAGAAGTTTTTCTTCTAAAAATTGAAGCGCTTTTTCGTATCCCTTTTCTAATGTTTTTGTTCGTTCAAATATTTTCAGTAGTTCGTGATTTAATACTCCCTTATTACTGCCTGTTTCGTGGCAAACGGAATCTAATTTTCTGCGCAGTGTTACATTTTTACTTTTCGAAAACGGAGCTTTTGATTTTAACTTGCAAAACGGACCACAATCTCTGCTCACATTTGTATGGTACGGACATCGTACGCTATAGTCTGGTTTTTCTTCTTCGCCATATCCTTTCGGCAATTTTTTCGGAATCGCTTTTGGTTTGTCACCATCTAGTGAAATAATTGTGACTTTGTCAGGTGGTGTGCTGGGATAGCTGTCCTTTCGTGGTCTTCCTCTGCCTCGTTTCTGCACAATCATTTGTAAAAATAATGGCAAGTGAAGAACCCACAACGCAGGACAATGATGTTGCGAGGATGTGTCCTCTACACGAGTACCATTTTGTTTCAAAAACAAAAAGTTGTCCTGCTGCTTGTGTTCCAAGAAAGAAGCACAAAACATTTAGTCTTGCGAAAAACAAACTCATCATAAGTGCATTAGGTCACAAAACACTAGCAAAGAAAAACAAGTTCATAAAAGACAGGGCTCCACTGTACGACATTGTACGCAGAGTATTCGAAGAATCTGAAGATACCGAAAAATGCTACACTATTGCACTTGAGCAAATAGCAGCAAAAAAATTAGAGATATTGGAAGAACGAAAACGAAATCCAATACCGAATACACCACCTCTTACGTCGCAAGAAAGTACAGAAAAAGTTGATGAAGGTCAGATGACAATACAAACGCGAAATGCAGGCAAACGGAAGCGCGAAGTGTTTGATTTCAATGTGTCAGATGAAAGTGAAGAACTAGATGATGAGATTGAAGACAAGAGAGATAGCGTTTATAAAGATAAAGTCTACAAGGTGAAAACGCGATTGAAAGGCAATGATACAAACGTTAAACGACAATACAAAAAAGTGCGACCCAATGAGACTAGAATCGCTCCTCCTCGATTAGAATTTATCGCCCCAACTGAACCAGAAACAGTATTCGAAAAACTCAAACGAAAAGAAAGAGAAATAGATGCAGATCGAATTTTATTGACAAAAGATAGAATGATGTGGAAAGAGATGTCGATATTGTCCGACGAAACTAGTTTAATGGAACACCAATTAGCGAAAAAGATATCTAAAGTTAAGGAACAATTAACGCGATTGTTTGCAGAGATGAAAGAGGTCAAAGAAAATGGAACTAATCATGTACAAGTAGATCAAGAGTTACTTAGTCAACTACAAGTTCACGAACAGTTGCTGACAGACAAGTTAGAGCGATATAGAGTCACTCATGAAACATTCCAGGAGTTGTGCAAAGATGACGCAGTTGATGTTGATATTTTAGATCAGATGGTTAAAAATGGTGAGGCAAGAGTTTCAGAGACAAGTAAGGCGCTGTACTACAATGCTTTGCAAGAATTGAAAAATGGCATATAGCTTTGTAAATATTAAACACATGTCATACAAAACAATTTTGAATCTTCAAATGCGAAATGGACGTCATCCCATAATACACACTAAAGGTTTCTGAACAGACCAATAGGCTAGCAAAGCTTTGATAGTAGTAAGAATACTTGCAGCAAATGAATGTCTCCTGACAAAATTATCCAACATCTGTTAGAATAAGTAGTTTGAAACCAAGGTATTCTGTTTTGCTTATTTTTACTGGAATATGTAAGCAAGTGCAAGCAACAATGCAACTGGGACGTTAGTCAAAGAAGCTTGCCATGTCTTGTAATCTGGTCAATTTGCCAAACACAGTGCATGTTTCACTATCCCAGACCTGAACGTCACACAAACGGTTATTTTTCGGAACAAAATCTAGCATGCTCCTGCGAGTGCGCGAATGCGTCATTGAATCCAAACTGGGCGTGGCGACCAGAGGAAGCAGACTTCCACATGAACCAAACACCAGATTCGATCAAAGATGTAACGAACGTATTTGTAGAAAACAAGCAAGCATTATGTAAAGCTAGCAAAGCAATCGGAGCCATTTTAATACGATACAAAAACGGTCGCTACACATTTGGATCAGCATTTCGCGTTGGTCCGCAGATTTGGGAAACAGCATCTCATAATAGAGAGCCAGAGTTTGAAACAAACATCGAAGTGAGAGACATGTACATCATTCTAAACAGCAATTTACCATTTACAACCACATCTACCTTTGATGACATGCTGAGGCAGTTAAAGCATCATCAATGCTACCCATTCGAGTATGACTGTAGAACGGCTCGCCTACGAAATCAAGCAGACGTTTCGAAGCAAGCCACTGCTTTTGTGTACGTGCATGTTCCAACTGATAACAACGAAGAAGACATCATGATTCCATCAGCTTCTGATCTTGTCGAGAATCAAGCTATTGGACTGTTTGGATACCATCTTCCCACTAGTCAGCAAATGATCAATCAAATGTTTGGCGACAATTCTTACACTTACGAACAAGTACTTCATCTGTTCAATGGTTTTAACACGAAGAGTGTATCTCCTGGTCACATTGGCAGAATAGGAGATAATTATTTTGCTCATATTTGTAGTTCCCTTGATGGAGGATATGGATCAGTTGTAGGCAACTTGGCTGAACCAGTTTACTATGTTGGATGTCACATCGGGCGATACTTGAAGAATAATATAGCAGTATCAGTTCATCACCCTGTACATGTTATCGAGTATTATGTACGCGTATTTAGTCAATTGAACGAAGCACAGAAGATCAAGGCGATGCCATACTTGAAACGTCACAAAAGTTTGTTGAACGAGTATGGTATGAACGCTGAGCGAACAGTTGAAGATTAATAGAACACTCTCGACAGTTATGCTCAAGATTGCCATTGTAACTATGAAAACAAACTCCAAACCTGACATACTACACGAAAAAGAAGAGGAAATCAATTCTAACGTCTGTGGACGTAAGGTTAAAGCGACAAGAAAATACAAGAGAATAAGAGCTTCCATTGATGCTGAGCAAGTGCTCAATATTAAATCACGAAGAAAATCGCAGCTAGCTGCACCAGATTTGGCTTCTAGCGACGCTGCTATTCGATTAAAAAGCGGTAGTATAATATACAGCAAACAAAAAACTGTACAAAGAAGCGATAGTATCTTGTTGAAAGATTTGGAGCAACATTACGAAGACGATACACAATTAGAAAATAGCATTATTGCAAAAGCAACAGCACTGCTGGGAGAAACTAGTAGAGAAAGAAAGAAAAATCCGTCATTAGAACAATTTAAGCATCACGAGCGCATACTAGTCAAGAAGTTGGAACGATACCAACTAGTACAAAACTTGCTGAAACAAAATATCACAGAAAGCACAATCGATGTTGATCTAGTAAAAAAGTGGATATCTGAGAAAGAAGTAACAAAATTCAAATCAGCGTTTTATAACCAACGCCAAGAGATATTACATAAATGACTATCTCTTCAATACAATGCAGCCGCTCTAGTTCTTTTTCCATTACTTGTTAATGACTCCATTATTGATAACAAAAGCAGAAACTAACTTGCCTTTGTCACTACGAGTGTTAATGCCAATTATGGAAGTACATCCACGAGCAAGAACAACGCTCATACCAGTATACACTTCTTCTGTTTCAATCTTTGGACTAAATATAACTGTAACATCTGCAGCAGGCGTATGAACGATAATACTTGTCATTTTCGCAGCAGTGCTTGCTTTCTCACGCATAAAAAGGTGTGATGGTAATGTTAGTGGAATATCACTTGTTAACAATGACACTTTCTCTTCCTTCTTTTTCAAATTTGTCAACATGTCGTTCGTCAAAAAATATTTCTTTCCATTTGTTTCGAATTCGAATCCAATATAAATTCTCTTCTTGACAGTCTTCTTACTCTTGCCATCATTGAATGCGGAAACATCATGTAAGAGTTTTGTGATACCAGTCAAGTCGTTTGTAAAGTCATCTACGAGTACATCAACGTATGGAAGTGATCCATTCTCGCGAGTGATTGTAGAAGGTTCAATTGTAGTTGTTTGGATCACATACTCGGAGACAGGCATCGTCAAACTTGTAGGGATGAATGGATAATGATCACCAACTAGTTTGGTAGAAGGTTCCTCACTTGTTGCTGTGATTTTCACATTCTTGAATTCATCGACCAATTTCTTTCTGTATATTTCTTGGTAAGGTCCACATGCGTACGCATCGAACATGAGTGTCGCAGCAGCTGTAAGTTCACTCGCATTTCCGTATTGGTTCTGTGATTGTGCAAATTGATCCTTAACAAGTTGAAACGCTTGTGTACAACGACTATTGTGTTAGTAAATCATATAAGAGCATACTTTTCTGAAAATTGCCAGTCTGGATTGATCAAATTCTTAATCTTGTCGTCATTAAAGTCAAACGCTTCTAATGCAAAACAAGCGTGATACCAATTGAACGATGTTGGTAAAACGTATCGTTTTCCAGTTTGCATTTGTCGTGTAAAATAGTCAAACTGTCGTTCCAAGTGTTCTTTGAATTTAGTCAACTGTATAGTATCGTTTTCGTTTGTCGAATCAAGTTCCAGTACAAACGCGCAACGTGTAGGATCTATCATGAGCAATGGAGTACGAATGTTATCAGTTCCTGATAATTTACCTCTCTTTAGTATGGCACGAACTTGGTTCTCCAAATTTGAAGTTATCTTGTCGTTATTGTTTCCATTACCAACCCAAATGATACTAAACACTGGTAGCACGCGTCCAACACTGTATAGTGAATTAAATTTGAGTGATGAGGATAATGGATGCGTGGACAAGTGACTTAGCAACTGTGTGGTTTGGTTTTGTTTCGTGAGTTGTAACATGCGCAAAAGTTTTGGTATTCGAAGGTCAAATCGTCTTTCTGCAGTGATGAACTGTAACTTGTTAGAATCGGTAACACAACGTACGTTGATGATGTGGCAAGTGTGAAACATGAAAAGTAACGATTTGATCATTTGGTATTCTCTGTCTTCGAGTTGTACTCCAAAATCATTCTTGAAAGAATCATCTTCGCGTTGTGCGTATACACTCAAAGCGTTGGCCAGGTGTAGAGTTGTTGATAAATACAGATGAACAGTTCCTGACTCAGTGTCATGATACGAATCTACTGGGAACTGTTTGTTGTTAAAATATAGTAAAAAGTCGTACGCTCCCAATATCCCACTTTTCTGTGTTTTGTACATGGGGTTCAAATATTTGTTTTCCAAGAATATGATTTACCATATCAACTCCTCTGTCGCACATACCGACGTAACCGATGGCTACTATTTTTTTGTTTCCCAATTTGAGTCGATCTTTTTCGTATCGTGTTAATCGAGGCGCTTCTGAGTCTGTTTCGGTTTCTATTCCATCTCGTCTGTGGTTGTATCGTTTTGAACCTGTTGTCGCGAAATTTTGTTGTATCACTGTTTCCTCATGGTGTGTTGGTTGTGCTTGAGAAAAGAAACGGTAATACCCTTTCTTCTTCATGCGTTTTTCTACCAAGTTGTAAGCCCAACGCAACTTGAGCAAAATCAAAAACATGAATGATGAACGCGTAGAAAGGAGAGTCAAAGTACTGCAAAATCACATCAAACAACAAATTCGAAAACGTTTACATCCAAAGGTGATAGACGTGTACACTACGCACAAACGAAAGATCACGATCGCTACTGCTGTTGCCGCGTACAGTTTTCTTGTTATATATATTCTACGATACATGCGAAAGCGATACAGATTAGTGATAGGTCATTTACCGTTGTTTGCAGCTTACTTTGATCAAGTTGCAAAGGTTTCAACAAGCTCATTCACTGTAATGGAACCTATTGTCGCGATGGCCATGATGTCAGCATTTTCTGTACTGTGTAAGTATACCCAAAACTACTAATAATGTAGATAAACAAGTAAGAAGCAGTATGGTAACAAGCATTGCTAATGCAGAACAAGATTTGATACTACAAAACGGAGTGCACGGTGTGATGAGTGCGTTCATAAGAGGAAAGGGAGAAATACCTCACGAAGCAATACATCTTGTGAGAGATCAGTCCGATGTACAAATATACGCAAAATGCGAACCAGTAGATGATTATATGAAATTATTGCAAGTAAGTTGCTTCCATCCTCGCACAGGACAGAAAATCGAATCCAAATGTTTAATACCAGTTCACGATACGGATTTGGAAAGTTTTGAAATAACGGATATAAGTCAAAATACAATAGTTTAATCCTCACGTTTCCGTTTTTTAGATTCAGCTTCTTTTTCTCTAATTTTTCGCATTGCTTCCTCGGCTGCTTTTTGTACGCGCAGTTCTTTTCCGGTTTGTCTATATTTCTTTAGTGTTCTACCCTCGCATGCACTAAAGAGGCTATTATCTATGATGGTGATCTTTTTTGTTTTCTTAACCTCTACTTCCTCATCGGAGCTACTATCGTCGGAGCTACTGCTATCTTCTTGTTCATAGAAACGTTTATCGAATGATTTTTTTGATTTTGTGGAAGCTTTAACGAAACCAGACTTTTTCTTTGGTTCTTCATCTTCCGATGATGAAGATGAATCAGAGTCTGTGCTGTCTTGAACAGTTTTCTTTTTTGTGGCGCTAGTATCTGTTCCTTTTTGTAGAAGATTATCATACATGTTTTCCCACCAGTAACGTTGCTTTTGTGTTACTGATACACCTAGCTACCACTGTTAATTGTATATTAAATGTACTTACACCTTCGTTTTCAATACGCTTTTTGGTAGTAATAATTTCTGCTCTGCCGTCGCGATCTTTTCCAAGACCGTCTCCCCTAATAACGTTAGTGATGGAAAATCAAGTACGTACTCTTTCCATCCATATTTTTGGAGCATTTTCATGCCGAAGCCATTTAGCGAGGTGAACTCAGAAGCGTAGTGATGTTTACTGGCAGAGCTACTGGTGGACATGTCACGTGTGAAAATCTTTGATTTTGAAGTTGAGTAAATAATTGTAATGCTTTGAGACGCAAACACTGTTGCAAGACAACACAACATGCTATTGTTTAATATATTGGCACGTAATATAAAGCCTTGTTAACGACCCGATACTGGACAGGCTACTAAATCACACCATCATATCGCACACATCGAGGTTGCGAGAAGAATTGACTTCATGATGTGTTTCACTACAACATACTATAATCGTATAACATGCATGCTCGTTTGTATATTGACTACGAAAAGAGAGAAAATGGTTTTATACACTGTAGCGGTAGTCAGCCAACTGGCACCACTTTGCTGCGTATTGAATGAATTCAGGTTCATTAAAGGTTTCATGTAACTACCACTGATGATGCACTGCTCTTAAACATCACTGTTCATACGGAAAACAATACTGTCATCGGTTTATGTTACTGGTATGTTGCGTCGTGCTTATAATTACAAGTGCGCCAAAACAGTCAACTACAGAAACTGTGACATGAAGATTTTCATCCAAAACGCAGATGATTACTTTGAGTCGATTCTATGCGAGAGGTTACACGAGGAACATGAAGTATGATTAAAAACCAAGTACTAACACGTTGTAGCTAAGTGGAACGTACAGAGGAACAAACGAATCGCAACAATTGCTCAAAGAAGCTGTAAAAGTATGTTTTAATTCATGTTTATAACGTATAGAATGATCCTCAATCGATCAAACAAGCTTTACTTGCTGCTGATGTAATTATTTTCAGATTGACAGACAGCATAGAAGAGGCAAAATACGCGATCAAAGGTTGATAATAATTTTTCGCGACAACTGACTCTTGTAGTGCTCGAAGCAGCAACATATCTAGATGAAAAAACATTTATTCTCGTTTCGAATGTTATGAGTTGGGCAAATACTCGTAAAGCATACACTGATGAAGATGAAGAACCAGCAGAACCTGAAGAAGGCGATGATGCTGGAGAGCAACCAAAAAAAATCAAACTAAACGAGTATGGAATCAGAAGAGGCGAATATAGCGCATTTTCCGAAGATCAAAGTGTCACGAGAAAACCTCATCCAAAATTCAAACATTTTCTAGAGATTGAGAAACGTGTTCGAAAAGCAACATCAAAGACACTGAAAACGTATATTATCTTTTCTGGAATCATGTACGGAGAAGGTGAAGATTTTCTTCACCCGTATTTCAAACTAGGTTGGATGGGATTGCAAGAAAGTCTTCCTGTTTTCGTTGATGGAAATAATTACGTTCCAATGGTTCACGTGAGGGACTTGGCAAACATTGTACACAAAATTGTAGAAGAACCACCAACAACAGAAGAAGAAGGCGATACTAGTGGAGCAGGGCAGTACATCTTTGCAGTCGACGAAGCTAAATCAACACTTTTGGATATCGTCAAAGCGATCAGTACAGAATTCTTAGGAGCTCCACGAGTACATCATCTACAACAGAACGAGTGTCTATTGCATGAGAATTCTGATTATTTCATGTTAGACTTGAAAATGGATTTGGGTATCGTCGAAACGTTTGCTGAACTACCGTGGGTGAGCAAAGAAGGTTTAGTTGAGAAAATCAAAGATATTAGAAAAGAGTATGAGAACAAGAGGAACCTAAGTCCATTGAAATTATGCATACTTGGTCCTCCAGCAGCAGGAAAAACAGCTTGTGCTACAAAACTAGCGAAACAGTACAAAGTTGCCCATGTAAAACTTCCCGATGTAATCAAAGACTTTTTCCAGGAGCAAGTCGTGTTAAATAACAAATTGGAACAAATCGAGCAAGAAAAGAAGGATAAAAAGGAGCAAGCGCGTTTAGAACGAGAAAGAAAGAAAGCAGAAAAGCAAGAGGGGGGTGCAGAAGATGATGACGAACCAAAAGAAGACGATGAGCCAAAAGAAGAGGAAGAACCAGAAGAGGAGGACGAAGAAAGTCCATCCGCACAAATCAAAAAGCAATTAAAAATATATGGCAGAATCGACAAGATGAAAGATACAACTGGACGATACAACGACAAAGCGCTCACAAAGATATTCAAGTGGAAACTAAATCAGCGTGTTTGCAAAAATCAAGGATGGATTTTGGATGGATATCCAAGAACAGTCGCACAAGCCAAACTATTAATGATTAAACGCGAAGAAGAGGAAGAAAAAGATGACGATGAAGCTGAAGGTGAACCTGAACCGGAACCTACTGAAGAGGAAGGTGGAGGAAAAGCAGACCCTCTACTCTTACCAAACTTCTTGCTTCGTTTGACAGCAGAGAAAACAAGTTTGGAGCAAAGAACAATGTTACTAAAGAGCGAAGAATCCGGTCATAACAATGAGGAAGGATTAAATCGTCGATTGGACGCGTGGAACAAGAATGGAGAAGCAGTAGTTTCGTTCATAGAAGAACTCGTAACAGAGGAAGGTATACAATGTATAACCCGTGAGATCGTAGAAGCTAGTGTAGAAGATACACTCAAAGAGATGACTGATTTTATCGGAGAAGCGCACAACTATGGACCAACACAAGAAGAACTCGAATTTATTCGATTAGAAGAAGAAAGAAAACGTCAAGAAGATGAACAACAAAGACAAAAAGAAATGAAAAAGAATGAAAAGAAAGAGCAACAAGAGCGTGAAGAAAGAGATAAAATAATGAGATTAGATGGAGAACGATTACAAGAAATCTTGCAACAAGAGAGGGAAATGTTAGAAGTGAAATCGGCACCACTCCGAAACTATTTAATGGAGAACGTAATTCCAACTTTAACACGAGGACTCATTGAAGTTTGCCAAATGAGACCTGACGATCCTGTTGATTATCTTGCTGAATGGTTGTTCAAGAACAATCCTGCAAACTCTGACAAGTAAAATCGTTTTTGTTGGTGATACTTTCTCATTGTAATTTTGCCGCCATTTTAAATTATTTAACGGAACACATGAGTGTTGAAGGTTTGTGTCACACAGTGTATTGCTAACTGTTGTAGGTGATGCGTCCAGTGGCGAGGGACTGTCGTTGGAAGTTGAAACCATATTCTTCACTAATTTGATGTTACTGGGATTCGAACCAAACAAATATGAAAAGAAATATCGTATCGTTTTTAATAAGAACATGTTCAAAACTGCGAATACAAAAGGGATGGAAGTTATTTTTCATTTTCTATTTCAAAGATTAGACCCAAAGAAAGCAGACAAAGAATTCCTAAGTATTTGGCCATTACACGGCCAAAACCGTGCTGCGTTCTGTACAAAAGTTTTCAACTGGTTACAAACATTACGCGAGGAGAGGAAGATACATCTTCTTACACTACAAAAAACAGTCCTACAAACGTGTTACGGCGAGACTTTTTACAATCTATTGCTAGAATTCTCGACGTATGTACTACGCACGGTATTAGAAACAGAACACCCTCAATATGTGAACGACGATCTGCCATTTTCTGCGCGAGACGAGTTTATGAATGGATTTCGGGAAGAAGACGTTCTACAAGCACCCAAACCACTTTCAGCCATCAAATCAATGCAAAACGTAATGATGGTATGTATATTTTGTCAAGATCTAACATATTAGCTTCAACTGCGCACGCAAACACGAAAGTTTATAAACCACGCAAATCGTGTCGTATCTGTACAGAATCAGTGGCAAGATTTCGCTAACAAAATCACAAATGAGTATAAACAAGCATTGGATCGTGAGGGAGCTCTTAACGAGAAGCAACGAACATTTGAATCGACAGTTGATCCAAACATCTTTTCCAATGAAAGCATTTCAGCTAGAAACATGCGTATGAATCAAATGCAACAGTATTGGTCTTCTTTGGAAGAACACCATGCAAAATTCAAAGAGACAAGAGCATCTATTAACGATATCGTACATGGTAAGGTTGATCGTGCAAGATTAGATATGGATGAGATGCAAGCCAAGCATCGTAAGTTGAAAGTCATTAGTAATAACAATTATAGCCGAGGTTGATCTCAATGCGTTCAAATTTGACCCATCAAACGGCACCAAACAACTAAAACTCGATCTAGGAGCTATGATTGACACTTGGAATACCCAATTACAGAATATACAACGAAATTTGGAGAGAATACCAACAGAGAGATTCACTGACTATGATACACTATCGTATCTCGACCAACAATCCAAGTCGCAAGGACAGTACCTCAGCTCGCTAAGAAACTTCTCAGGTGAAGTTGGCGAACTTATACAAGACATCAAATCGAGTATCAATAACCAGAAACCTACTGTAACTGGTACCCCACAGGTTCAAACGCCACGACAACAACCATATAATCTACATCATCCAACACCACGGCAGAACATTAAACTCGAACAAGCGAACGACACGAAACCACACGAAGGTACTCCACATCGTAGTTTGTTGGCAAGTGTTGCTGTACATAACGCTCTTACACCAGCTTCTGAGATATCACGAGCTATTAGGCAAGAAGCGAAGACCTCTGTCGCACAAAGAGTCGAATTTGCTCACGAGTCACCTGTACGAATGCCTGTAACCCGTTACGTTAGCAACGAGATGCTATTGTTTGGAAACGAAGAAGACATTGAGAAAGAGACAAAGAGAAAGATGAAGCAAGCTCAAGCTACTAAACCAGAAAAACCTCAAGAGCGATCATTTGTAAGAAAACAAAACACTAGTGTTACAGAGGCATCACCGCAGCAACGGCAAGCGTCTCCGGTGCGTGAAAGAAGATCGAGCGCACAACTACGAGAAAAACAAGCCGAAGATATGGCAAGACTAATGTCAAGTGTATCATTTACTCCATCATCAGGAAGAACACGAACACAACCACCAACAGAATCTCCAAGAGAAGATCTTATGGCTGTCGACGATGATCTTACTAGCGAAACCAATCCTAAAGAAGAATCGCTTGTTGAAGAGCAGATCAAACCACCGCATACACCACTCATGCAACCTCAACGTACGCAACTAGAGATATCAAACACACCAATCAAAGCAGACTTTATGCTCACTCCTATGAAACAAACACCAAAGCGAATGTTTGATTTTGAACCAAATTTTGATCCCATGCTTGAAGAAAAGGAAAATATTGATTTGAACAACATATCAATGTCAAGTGATTTGGTAGAGCTACCACCAAAACAACAAATCATGTTCTCACCAAAGCATCGCAAGATCAACGTGACAAACGTTACGAGTACACCAACTATGGCATCTAGAACTGTACTAAGTGCGCATACGCCAATCATTACACCATCAAGAGTAGTAGATAGATCGATTAACATGTCACAAGATTTTATGAATTACCAATTCGAAGATAGTTTCGATGGAAATGTAGATAGTGACGATGAGGAAACAAAACAAGCACAGTTACACATGTTACTTGATGACGTAGCTGATTTGAAAGTACCACAAACACCGTTCCATGAGAAACGCGCTATGCAAGAGCTAGGTGTGCAGGACAATTTTGGACAAGATGTTAATTTATCGTTTGGAGATTTTGACTTTGATAGTGCATACTATCCACGTAAATCAGTGATAGACGATCAATTACGTTCTCAGTTGCAAGGAGTACAAGAAGATGATTATTTGATGGATATTAAATCGAGTGGAAATTTAACACCAGATGAAGAGAAACATGTAATACATTATAGACGACAGAGTAACATAAACAAACGAGCACTTAGTAGGCTCAGTATGGGCCCACCAAGATCTACTAAGAAGAAGTAGAAATTTTATAAATATTTAAGCGTAATAGTCGTGGAACCTGTAATAAGGTGTCATGGACGTAACATAAAGGCAAAATTAATTTATTGTTGCTAAATGGATTATCAGTTCTTCAAAATTTTATTCTTATATGTGGACTACACTGGATACTTTCTTGTACAATTGGTAAACATCCTGAAATCTCAACAATTTGAACAGTATCTGATAATATAACTGGAGCTTGTAACAAAATATTTGATGACAAGTTCAAATATTTTATCGCCACCTCGGCAAATGGCAACTCACTCACCTCTTTATCAGTGATACTAGACCGTATGATCGATAACGTTTCTAGTTGTGGACATAACAGTATCGGTGAGTGTTTCAACTTTTCACCACCTACTATAACCTCTTTGAGCGTGTTTGATGCAATAGTCAAATGATCTGACTCTTGACACATGATCGTCAATTTTTCCAAACTCGGTATCGCTCGCACAGTATTGTATATCCAATCAGCGTTCACGTTACAGTAAAATAATGACAATTCTTTCAAATTCGTAGAAAATGATATCAAATGATTTGTTTGTACGAGTTCTAATACTTGTAATTGTTTCATATTTCGAATGGTTTCATTTATCACTAGTTCATTGTTCTCACAGTCGGAAATAACTAGCTTTTGTATATTTGGATTTTTGAATGGTTTCAATCGTGCTAATTTTCCCTCAGCGATAAAATGTAAGGATTCTAATTCTTTCAGTGGTGTAATGTTCTTCTCGATCCATTTTACTTTGGCTACAGCACCGACTATTTGTAGTGATTTTAGCGTGTTGTTCTTACTTATGTCGAACGGAATGTCTTTAGTGTAATACCAATTCGATAAAACTATTTCGCGTAAGAACATTGGATATTCGATAACACCCTTGTTTTGGTACCATTGTTGCGCCAATGTACGCAACATGCTAAAAGATACAGATTGACTCTTGTGTCGTAAGTCAAATGTTACACAAAGTCCGTTTGCTTCGGGATTGTCACCGATGGGAGTACTGAATGATAGTCGTACTTGCTTTCTATGTTGTGTGATTGTTTCGTTCCATTGTTTGCATGATAGTAACAGTGCCGTTCGTTGGTTGTACACTTGTATTTCTGGTTCGATGCGATGTTTCCATAACGTTAATTGGTCTGACGTGAACAGAAAGGGGAATATATGGTATGTAAGTACGGTGTCTGGTAACTCCTCAATAGGTGCAAGCTTTTTAGCCACTGGCTTGCCCTTTGCTTTCACACGTGACTTTTGCGACTTTGGTGGCATTTCGAAATTAAAGCTGCTTTACAATTAGGTTTACGAGCGACCTGGACGCTTGCTAAGATGGTTATTAAGATCATAAGGAAGTAAAATGTGCATAAATATCATTTAATTCTGTTTTTCATTGCAAATATCAATAAAAACGAACTCTGTAGGTTCATCACTGTTACCATCAATCGTTATGTTGGTGACGCTATCTCTGTCTTTAAACATCAAAACATCTCCACCTTCTAAGAGCACATCTTCGTGTCCATTTGTGACTCTAATACTTCTGTTTGGCAGTGTAACTAACTGTATTAGTGCTTTGCGGTTAGGCTGCAGAGAGTACGTAACTCTTTTGTCTTTTTCGAGTATGCTAGCGTATGTTGTAGTACCTTGATTAATATTTATGCAATTCAACTCTTGTCCATTTGGTGCCACAATAGGACGTAGTGTATTTGTTTTTTCTTCGTCAGTAAAGTGTTGCATTGTGTACGATGGTTTTAATCCATTTTCGCTGGGAATGACCCATATTTGCAATAGATAGAGGTTGTCCTTATCGTGTACGTTAAATTCCGAGTGCATGATACCAGATCCACTGCTTGTGAACTGAACGTCGCCGCGTTTTAGTCTTTCCATATTGCTCAAGCTATCTCTGTGTTCCATTTCTCCTGCTAGTATGTACGAAAATATTTCGTAATTCGTGTGTGGATGCTGTCCAAAGCCTTCATAAGGTGATATACAATCATCATTAATTGCGCGCAGCGTCCCAAACTTCATGTATTTTTTGTTGTGGTACCCACCGAAAGAAAACGTGTGTCTGGCCATTAGCCATTTACCCTGATTTCCCACGCCTCTGTCGTTCGATTTTATGACGTCAAATTGTGTATTCGTCATGTCTCGCATATTGTTTTGTTGCAGCAACGGATGTGGCTACAGAAAAATATTAAAATGAGGCGAAATGCGCAAGTTGTTGGGAAAAACATTTCTCCACAACCTTTGGTTGTAACATGGTCAACTCTCTTTCAAATAACTCGTTGAAACCAACATGTCGGATAGACGAGACGACTCATTTAACAACCCTCATAAACGGAAACGAGAGGATGACAGGAACGATAGACACCGTAGGCATGCTCGCATGGATACACCTAGCCATCCTGGTGGTGTAAATGAAGAAATATTAGAAAAGCAAGCTCGCCGTCGCAAAGAAATGCGTAGGGGAGACTATTTAGAAAGCAAAACATACGACAGAGATTATGGCAGACGAGATGACGACAGATATCGCGATAATAGACGAGATGATAGACGCAGAGACTGGGAACGAACACCATCGCGGCCGCCACGATCATCGTCAGGATCATCTTGGGAATCACCATCACCACTACCAAACAGACCAACAACGCCAGTGATAAAAGGCAAAATAGTAGATCCATCACCTGCTGCTACACCAGTACACAGATATAACAAGTGGGAGCGCAAAAACGATGGCACAAAATCACCCACACTTGATACAGAGTTTGGATGGGAAGGTGATAAAGTAGACGAACTCGATTTGGAGTGGTATAATGCAGAAGAGTCAGAAGCGATCGATGATGGACAAGAAGAAAAAAAATTTTTAGGCAACGAAGAGAAATTTAAAAAGAAAGAAGCAGAGTATGTTAGAAACAAAAAGAAGAACGAACGCATATCAGCCCGCAAAAGTCAAATTCTTAAAGATAACGAAGCTTGGGAAGAGAATCGTATGACAACTTCAGGTATCGCACGATTAAAAGAAGTTCAAGTCGAATTCAATGAGGAAGATGATCAACGTGCTCACATTATCGTACACGACGTCAAACCTCCATTTTTAGATGCACAAGTTTCACTCGACATGGGAACGTCAGTTATACAACCAGTTGCAGATCCAACATCGGATATGGCCATGGCAGCACGTAAGGGAAGTTCCATGTTACGTGAAATCAGATCACAACGTGAAAGAATGAAATCTGTGAAAAGTAAATTCAAACTTCACGGAACAAACATGGGAAACATTATGGGTGTGAAAGAAGAAAAAGTCGAACTAGAGGAAGATACACTTAATGAACAATTAGAAGTGATCAAAGTGGGAAAAGATTTAGTACCAGGCGCAAAAGAAGAAGTGGAAGTGACACACAAAACAATTACAGCAGGTCGCAAAACTCTTCCTATCTACAATTGTAGAAATGAACTATTGAATATTATTCGAGAGAATAATGTAGTTGTAATTGTCGGAGAAACAGGTTCAGGAAAGACAACCCAATTGACTCAATATTTGCACGAAGATGGTTACTCCAAATACGGTCGTATCGCTTGCACGCAACCACGTCGTGTTGCTGCCATGTCCGTTGCTAAACGTGTATCTGAAGAAGTTGGATGTCCACTTGGAGGAACAGTCGGATACGCCATTCGTTTCGAAGATGTAACGTCAGAAGATACATTGATCAAATACATGACAGATGGTGTTTTATTGAGAGAATCGCTTCACGAGAAAGATTTGGATCAATATAGTGTTGTCATTATGGACGAAGCTCACGAAAGAAGTTTGAACACTGATGTCCTATTTGGAATTTTGAGAAAAGTTGTCGCACGTAGAAGGGATTTGAAATTAATTGTTACATCGGCGACTATGGATTCTGAAAAGTTTTCTACCTTCTTTGGTGGTGTTCCTATTTACACGATTCCAGGTCGTACTTTCCCAGTTGATATTTTGTACACAAAAACACCAGTATCAGACTATGTTGAAGCAGCTGTGAAACAAGCATTGGCGATTCATTTATCTGGATCTAAAGAGGGTGATATTCTCATCTTTATGACTGGTCAAGAAGACATCGAAGTCACATGCTACATTTTGGAACAAAAGTTAGCAGAAGTGGAGGAAAAAGATGAAAAAGCAACAGCAGACAAACCCAAGTTGTCGATTCTACCAATCTATTCGATGTTACCATCAGAACTTCAAGCACGTATTTTTGAAAAATCACCCAAAGGTTTTAGAAAGTGTATCGTCGCAACAAACATTGCAGAAACTAGTTTGACTGTAGATGGTATTTTGTACGTTATTGATACAGGCTACTGCAAGTTGAAAGTGTTCAATCCACGTGTAGGTATGGACGCCTTGCAGATCTATCCAGAGAGTAGAGCCGCCGCAAATCAACGTTCTGGTCGTGCAGGACGCACAGGTCCAGGTTGCTGTTATCGTTTGTTTACAGAACAACAGTACAAACAAGAAATGTTACCAAACACTGTACCTGAAATCCAGAGAACCAACTTGGGTAACGTTGTGCTTTTACTCAAGAGTTTGGGAATCAGAAACTTGCTCGAGTTTGGTTTCATGGATCCTCCACCACAAGAGAACATGAAGAACTCTATGTATCAACTATGGATTCTTGGTGCGTTAGATGGTAAGGGAGAGTTGACCGAGTTGGGAAGAAAAATGGCAGATTTGCCATTGGATCCACCATTGGCAAAAATGGTCATCGCTGCAGAGAGTTTAGGGTGTGTGAGTGAAGTTTTGACAGTTGTGAGTATGCTGAGCGTACCATCAGTCTTTTATAGACCAAAAGATAGAGAAGAAGAGAGTGACGCCGTTCGTGAAAAATTCTTTGTACCTGAGAGTGATCACCTAACGCTATTGTACGTGTATCAACAGTGGAAAGAACACAAGTATAGTCCAGCGTGGTGTAACGATCATTTCATTCACTACAAAGCGATGAGGAAGGTGAAAGAAATCAGAACTCAAATTCTAGATATTATTAGGAAAAATGGTATGGAGTTGACAACATCGGAACGTGACTGGGAAGTAGTGAGAAAAGCAGTATGTAGTGGATACTTCCATCACGCTGCAAGACTACAAGGAATCGGAGAATACCGCAACATGTTGACTGGTATGCCTTGCATACTGCATCCTACTTCAGCATTGTACGGTATGGGTTTCACGCCAGACTATGTTGTGTATCATGAGTTGGTCATGACTTCAAGAGAGTACATGCAATGTGTTTCTACTATCGATGGTGCATGGTTAGCCGATTTGGCACCAACGTTCTTCTCAGTCAAGAAGAGTCACAGAACACGTGAAGAGAAACGCAAGGCTGTCCGTGAAGAATTGAACAAAGTTAGGGACGAATTGAAGAACGAAAACCCAGATGACTTTGAAGATCCTGATGACATTATTGCAACCATTAAGAGAGCAAACTCCAGCACACCTGCCATTTATACACCAGGTACACCAAGAGCGCCAACGCCTGGCACTCCAAAACGTACACCACGAAGAATGGGATTGTAGATTCAATAAATAATTTATGTTACATTTGTGGCAGCCTCAACTGTTGTCCCTCATATAACTCGTCCATTCTATCCAAATTGTTAAGTGACATCAGTTCGTTTGCGTCTATGTTGTGCTGAATGGTTAAGAGATGAACTAAGTATCATACATGCAGTGCAAAAGAAAATAAACTTGTGTTGTCGTCTCGGGTTACCGTGTATAAGTCTGTACTTGAAAATGAAGCGGGTATGTTAAACGATATGTATTCATCTTTTGGTAGTAACGCGGTATTTAATGCGCTGGACTTCATCCAGTTGTATTTGTACATTGTCTCTTTCATTGAAGATGTGTTTGCTTTCGTTTTGGATTATGAGATTTTAAGAAAAGCCATGGCTATTTTTGGACCTTGACATCGAAAGCCAGTTAGCGACTAACTTACAAGGAGTGCAAGACCTTCATTTAGCATCCAAACGTAGATTGTTGACACAGCTCGTCGTCTTTTAAGAATTCGCAATACAAGATAAAACAAACAATTTACTGCAATTAACTCATACACTTGCAGATTCATCACCTGAATACCACACTTCCACCTCTTCAATATCTTGACAGTCAGCAATCATCAAATTATGATTCAATCCACAAGCTAGTTTCGAGATTCGCAAATCTTCAACTGTCTTAACAACTTCTGGTTGGGAAACTTGTCTCTTTGATCTAGAATCTTCACCCAAACCAAGCAATCCGTATTGGTTCCATCCATATCCCCACACGGTATCATTTTCATCAATACCAAACATGTACGAGTTACCAGGAATAATCTTTTTCAATTTGATATCTTTGAAACTAGAAGAGATAACTGGCGCTTGATTCCACTCGTATAACTTACCTTCACTCGTCAACACAAAGTACTTGTACGATGCCAATGCATCAACAAACTCTTCTTTTCGGAGTTCTTTGATGTTATCTCGTTGTGGAATGAGATCAACACCATTCCATAGATACAAACCACCTTCAGTAATAGCGATCGCTTTTGTTTCAGAGTGTATATTTGTCACTCCTGAAATGAGCAACTTTTGCACTTGTAAATCACTAGTAACAGCAAACAAACTTCCATCAAACGTACGTGCGTAGATGGTCGAAGAATCACCACTTCTACTCGTGGCAGTGCTAATTTGAACAACATCTTTCAACCCTTCGATTTGTTTTGGTGGATAATACAACTGTTCCCCAAACTTTCCAGTTACAAACACTTTTCCTGATTCTGCTAAAAACGCAGTGAAACTCTTGTTAAAAGATGGCGCTACTTGATTCATCTTTATACCTTCAAAAGCAGGTATTTTGAATGGAATGTCAAACTCTAGTTCGGTATCTTCCTGTCCAAGTTGATTGGACGTGTTTCTACCCCAAGAATACACTTGTCCATCGATTGTGATTGCAAAACTAGACCAATGTCCAGCAGCGACTGATTTCAAGATTTGATCCTTGAAAAACGGAGCGTGTTTGGGTTCACTGACGTAGACGTATTCGCTATCTACTAATCCCAATCCTAGTTGACCACTGGTATGAACACCCCACGAAAATAGTTGTCCTTGTCTGGAAACTTTGGTTTCCGTTTTGACTTTTCCAAAATCCAATGGCGTGAGTGACAAATGTAGCGTTCCTTGTCCATTTTCTAATTTGATATCCAAATTTTGTGCAATTCCACGTCTTAAATCCAAATCTTTGACGGATATGCTAGCTGTACCAATAACTTCGTGTTTTTGAATTCGATTCCAATCGACGCATTGAAGTTGGATATTCTGCTTTAGTGCATCTTTGATGTCGAACGTTAACGTTTCGTTCCATAATGGTTCAAGTGTCTTTTTAATAACACTTGTTTTCTGTTCTTGATCACCGATTGTCGCGATAATGTACGGATCGCTCGTTCCACTGACATCCATTGCCGCCAGTTGACTAGCCGATTTGAAATGGATAGCAAGTCGTCCATGTACTGGTCTTTCTGCAGATTGTACTGGTTTACTTTGTTTCTTTAGGACCATAGAGCTTGCTCTTCTGTTCATCGTTGGTGTTGTATCAAAATCCAAAGCACTAAGTTCGAAATGAAGCATTCCTTTTCTATTAGATAAATTCATATTGAATCTCGCAACGTGGCCTTTTTTAAAGGTCATTTCGTGTAGTGGAACGTTTAACACACCAATTAAACTATGTTTTTGGATTCTATTCCAATCAAAACATTTCATTTCCAAAATATCTCTATCGACATCTTTTGTGCTAATGATTGTTAGTGTTTGTTAAATGACGTACGTCATGATAAACTCATCATTCCATGTTGGATTTAATGTCTTTTTCACTACTTTGGTGGTATGTTCCTGTTCACCAATTTTAACAATCACGTATGGATCTAGTGTGTTAGTTTCTAAACGCGAAACATACCACTGGTTCCTGTAACATCCATCGCTGCGACATTACTAGCACCAATAAGTTTCAAACGCAATGTTCCACGTTGATTGGTAATAGGTCTAGATTCTACCATGTCTGGATTTTCCACTTGTTCTGTTGGTGTATCACCAAAATCAATTGGTGTTAATTCCATGTGTAAAAGTCCCTTGTTATTATCCAACGCTTTATCGACTCGAATTCCTTCTTTTTCCACATAGATAAAGCTAGATAGTGCAATATTTGTGGTACCAATCAGACTGTGCTTTTGGATTCTGTTCCAATCGACCAGAGAAAGCTCTAATTGGGCTGTATCTGTATTGTCGACGCTAACGGTTAAAATTTGAAGTGGTATGTTACTTGAATACAAAATCCTCGTTCCAAACGGGCGCCAAAGTTTTCATTATTATCTTTGTTTTCTGTTCTTGTTCGCCAATTTTTAGTATCAGGTATGGGTCTGTTTTGTTAAATTTTTTCCAATAATTTACCACTAGTTCCTGTTAAATCCATAGCAGCAACATTTGTGGCACCGAAAACGCTAACCTTGAGTGTGCCTTGCATGTTAATTGATCGTTTTACAAATTAAGTTGGTGAAATTATCTTAAAATAGACTCTCGAGTTGAAAGTGCAAAACATCATGTTTGCAGTTGTTTGTGTTTTGAAAATGTCACCCATCAAAAGGTCATACACGCAACAAACATGCTCTCTGACAGAGCAGTGTTCAAAGCAGTGCGTGATGGTGATTTGGAGAAAACAAAAGAATTGTTGGATAATGTCAGTGTGGACGAGATTAACAATGCATGTTTAAATTCAAATATATCTATATTCAAAGAGTTTAATGCCCTGCAGATCGCGTGTGCTGTTGGTCGCTTACCAATCGTTAAATATTTAATGGACAGAGGCGTTTCACAAGACTCAACGAAACCATACATCGTTTCTGCAACATTTGGAACACAAAACGTACTAGAATACTTGATATCGCGGTCTCCACAAATTGTTCCGGCGTTATTTACTCGAGACACAGAAAATGCGAAGAGTGTTTTTGAACAAGTTGTGCAAACCGGTCGTGTTAACATTCTATTCTACTTGATTCGCCTCGCTCAACAAAACAATATCGAAATCAAGATAAAGTATGACGAACTGATGCATGAAGGCATAACGTACCGGAATCCACTCATATTCAAACTAGTTAGAAAAATAGAACAAGGAACACCTATAAAATTAGTAGAAACAGATCAAGAGCAGAAAAGACAATTTCTGTATCACCTACGCTTCAAGATGAAGAAACATTTACTCCTACAAATCGAACAAAACCCAGAACTGGTTGCATTGACAAATATTGACGATGAAAATGATACTATTTTACACTATTGTGCCTATGACTCAAGAGGAATAATCGAATGGATTTTACGAGCAGGTGCAGATCCAATGAAATACAATGCTGTCGGATACAAACCAATTCACACATGTATATCCTTTGGATTCACAGAAGGTGTGAGGGCTATTTTAGAAGCAGGAGAACATCCAGACACACCAACACTAGATGACGACATGTTTACACCATTAACGATGGCCGTAACAAATAGTGCAAATTTGATCTATTTACTTTTAGACAAGGGCGCCGATCCAAATCTTGCTCGTGGTGATGGTATGAAACCACTACATATCGCAGCAAAAGTTGGCAGTAAACGTATCATCGAATCGTTACTGTTAGCAGGAGCAAATCTCAACGAGTACATTCATGGGTACACACCACTGCACTATGCAATTCAAAGAAACAATTTGGAATCTGTAATTGCGTTACTACGAGCAGATGCAGATACAAGTTTGGTTACTCCACAAAATCAAACTGCGCTAGAGTATGCTATTGCCTGTAATGTGCATCCAAACGTAATCAAAGTAAGATTATTCTAATTATGTTAATTTTTAGATTTTATCGGGAGAACTTGCAGTACCAGAACGATTAACTGCTGAACAAGTGAAAAAGTTTATTTCATATATGAATCAAAGGGATTTAGTCAAAATGGAATCATTAGTGACCGAAAATATTGAATACGTCTGCGCTAGAGCAAAAACGGATTACCCAGTAGTCGCTTTGGCCACACTACTCGATGTCGATATCATCAAGTTTTTAATTAATCATGGAGGATCACCATTGAGTTTATCATTCGTACTTCCTCTTCAACTCGCTTCAAGTTTCAAGAATAGTGAAATCTATGACTATTTGATTGAAATTGGTGGAAATTTCGAGCAACCTGATTGTGAACTCAATTGGGCCATGTCACCTATATGTTTTGCCGTACTAAAAGGTATTTCTGAGGGAATTCGCTCTGCAAGTAGAAATGGTATCAAACCAAAACCGATTACAAGAATTCATCGTTTGAACGAGTTACATGTTGCTGCTCGGGAAGGAAAACCTGATATCATTAAGACTTTGATCGAAGTATACGCACCACATGATCTAGATATCAATTGCGTGGCGTATCAAGGATATACAGCCCTACAGTTTGCTGCCGAGTATGGTAAACTAACTGCAGTCAGTAAGTGAATCCCTACCATTAACAATCATAGTTGAGTTGTTGCATCTTGGTGCCGATCATACTATCAAGAATTTGGAAGGTCTAACTGCACTTGATTTGGCAACAAAAGCAAATCACAAAGATGTTATCGATGTATTGACAAAACATACAAATGGAACGCCAACACCGCCACTATCAGAAGAAGAAAAAAAACATTTCACACAATTAATGTTACGCGGAGTCGGTAGAGAAATCATCGAACTAGTGCAAAAGGATCACCAATATTTATGGGTAGAAAGCAAAGGTACGATAATTATATTACATTAACAAATAGATACAAATAGATTGTTTTACTATGCGTGTGAATATGGTGTGCAAGATTTAGTAGAGTATTTACTTCCACAAAGTTTACCAAATATTTCATCTGTACGTACTGATGTTACGCGTTGTATGTTAGCTGCAGCCGCAGGTGGACATAACGAAATTATCGATTTACTAATTCGCGCTGACTATGATGCCGATGTGAGATCAACATCTAATGAGTACACAGTAAGTGGAACAATAGATTCATAACATTGTTAGACGTTACACTATGCTTGTCAAAATGGAGATCACATGTTGGCTCAAATACTTATTGCCCGTGGACTTGCTTCAACAAGTAAGAAGCAATCATGTCTTTACTAATTGTATAGATTTACCTGCATTCAACGGTAGAAGACCAATTCACATTGCAACAGCGTTAGGTGATTTACGAATGATCTCCGTACTTCGACACTTTTTAGTTGATATTGATACAACTGTCGATAGCGAATACCGAACAGAACTAAAAGAACACGGATATACTCCACTCCATTTAGCCATTGAAAATGGTGATTTAGAAACAGTCATCTTTTTAATTAAAATGGGAGCCGATGTCACAAGACGTACTGCAGGTCTTCCACGATTCCGCAAAGAAGAAAATCCTCCACGATCATTATCATGTGCAGAGCTTGCAAAAGAGTTGGGATTCACAGTTATCGCAGAAATAATTGCACGTGTAGAGAATCTACTTGTGAATGGACTTGATGAAAAGACAATTGGACAAATACAGTTGACTCACATGTTGAATGGAACGATTTCTCCTACATCGTTTGAAGATTTGCCACAAAAACAAAAGATACAATTAGTTATTCCTGAAGAAATACCTGATGAAGAAAGATTGAACTTTTTGAGATTTTTGTTCCAATTGTGTAAGTAAGCTAATAGTCACTGACAATGTATAGTGGAACCAAATAATCAACACCAAGGAAATTTAACAATGATGAAACAAATTCTCTCCACATCACCAGTAAGTGATTTATTTTCATGTTGTTGACATACTAGTTGTACGTCACTGTTAGAGAACCAGAATCGAACCATACACCACTTCATATCGCTACTTCTATGCCAGTAGAAATCGCTCGTGCATTAATGGACGCAGGAGCAACATACGCAGCAAGAAACAAGAAAATGGAAAGACCAATTCACATGGCCGCAAAATGCGGAAATAGAGATGTCGTAGCGTTACTCATCGAACGTGGAGAAAAAGTGGACATCACAACAGATGATCACAACGAAATCACGCCACTCATGTTGGCCACAAGATTCAATCAACCAAACACTGCTCGGTACCTGATCAACGAAGCAAACGCGAATATTTTTATCGAAAGTACACAAGGATTCGCAGCAATTCACTTTGCGGCAGAATGTAACGCGCCAGAAATTATCAAAATGTTACTTGATGCAGGAGAAAATGTGAATAGAAACATGCGTGGTGTTCACATGACTCCACTACACGTTGCCGTATCTAGAAAATCAATAGCAAGTATTATCATGTTATTATCACTTGGCGCGAACGTTCATGCACGTACATCAATGTACAATGGAAGTTTAACACCAATGGATATCGCTAATGAAGTGTTAAAACTTTCGCCTGCTGGTGTACCTGCTATCATTTCCCTATTGGAAAAAGCCGCAAAAGATCCAGAAAATTTCCCACAACCATTACAAGTGGAAGACATACGAGCGTGTTTCTTACACGTTTCTAATGGAAGAACGCAAGAAGTGTTGGATTTAATCGATACCAATATCGAATATGCGTTTGCTTCATTGAATACTTCGATTTTGCAACATGCTGTTTCGATGAATAATCTTGTCATTGTCAAACGATTACTTGATTTGGGTGCCGATCCAGCACAAGAAACAGCAGATGGAATTACCGCTGTACATAACGCTGCATGTTTGGAAGATTCTGCAATGATTGATTTACTCGCAAAAGAGTGTGAAAACGCGTTACTGTACTCGGTATACAACTTTGAAGGTGGAAGTCCGTTACATGTTGCCATTCGTCGACAAAAGAAAAATCTAGTAGAATCGTTACTTCGACATGGTGTAAAACCAGTCAACTTGTTTGATAAAAGTGGGTACACGCCAATACATTGTGCAGCCGCACTAGGAGATGTAGAAATACTAAAACTATTAATCGATGGTTTACCAGAAAAACCATTAACTCCATTGGAACAGTATATCACTTTACACACGATTGGAAAAGCACAAATTTTTGGTTATATTCCGATTTATAGTGCGGTAAGAGGTGGATCAGAAGCATGCACAAGATATCTGTTTGACAAAGGATTACTGAATCATAACCACTATCTGGATTTGTATGAGATGGTTCATTCAATAGTTCCAAGAAATCAAAAAATAATTGATATTGTCGATTACTATTTGTTAAAAGAAATTGAGAGGAATATGGGAAGAATGCAAGAAAAGACACAATTTTGTGATGTTACGATTGTTATTTCTACAATTTCACTGACGTTGGACCAAGTACAATCACAACGAGAAAGAACTCAACTAGCCGTAATTGATCAATTTAATTCGATGAACTTGGAAGAAAAGATGACATGGTACTCTCAAGTGCAAGTCATGTTACTACGTTTACAAGGCAAGTTTGCACAAGCACACAATGTAATCAGTAACATTATTTCTGTCTTTGAACAACATGAGGACTTGGAGGGCGCCACAGAAGATCAGCTAGAAATCATCAAAACGATCAAGTTACAGACATATCTTGCTGCTGCAAACGCTCAATTTAATTTACAGTTACATCAAGAAGGACTAGATAACGCAAACAAAGTATTAGCAGAAGAAAAAGATAACTTGAATGCGTTGATTATTCGTGCTCATTGTTACGAAGCGTTAGGTTTCGAACAACGTGCAAATGCAGATTTTGAGCGATGCAAATTGTTACTAGAAAGACAATAATAAAACTTTAATGCGTAGGCTTGTTCAACTTCAAAATTACAGATTTGAGTTGAGTCCATTCACTCAATGCAGTAGCGCCACCTTCTCTTCCAAATCCAGATTGTTTATGACCTCCAAATTCAACTTGTGGGAAAATGTACGAGTACGTGTTACACCAAATGGTACCAGCTTGTACATTGTTTGCAATGGACCAAACATTGTTTACATTTTCACTAACGACACCAGCAGCCAACCCGTACTCTGTCGCGTTTGCTCTTTCGATCACTTCTTCTGTCGTTTTAAATTTCAAAATTTGTTGAACAGGGCCAAAGATTTCTTCCTTGGCAATGGTCATGTCATCAGTGACGTCACTAAAGACAACTGGATGCACCAAAAATCCTTTTTCATTTTTGGTAACGTTTCCATTGTACGCGACAGTTGCTCCTTCTTTCTTTCCAATTTCAATGTATTCGAGCACTTTTTCGTATTGTTGACGATCTACGAGTGGTCCGATCACAGTTGACATATCTAATTGATTTCCAACTTTGAGGTTCTTTGCAAAAGCAACTGCTTTCTCGACAAATGCGTCATAAATGGATTCGTGAACGAAACAACGACTTGCTGCGTCACATGATTGTCCATTGTTGGCAAAGACACCATTTGCTGCAATTTCCACTGCTGCGTCCAAATTGGCATCTGGGAAAATGACAATGGGTGACTTGCCTCCCAATTCGAGTTGAACTTGTTTCAAATTGGAGTTTGCTGATGCTTTTAAGATTTCTCTTCCGATAACAGTTGATCCAGTGAACGCGACTTTGCGAATACGCATGTGATTGGAAATGGCAGCTCCTGCAGTTGGTCCAAATCCACACACTACATTGAATACACCTGCTGGGAATCCGACTTCTGATGCGAGTTCTGCCAAACGTAATGCTGTTAATGGAGTTTGTTCTGCTGGTTTGAGTACGACTGTATTTCCCATAGCCAAACAAGGTGCCAATTTTACCAAAATACACCAAACTAGAAGTTAGAGAAAGTTAAAAACGTACGTGGGAAGTTCCATGCTACAATTAATCCACAAACACCAATTGGCTCACGAACAGTAAAGTTGTGATATTCTTCTCCCATGTTGGCTAATAAAATGTAAATACGCGTAATAGTGTTACATACCAACACGTCCATCGATCTTATCTGCCCATCCAGCATGGTATCTCAACTCGTTCTCTAAACCTTGAATAACTCCACTTTGTACAGAGACTGGAGCACCTATTTTATGTTATTGGTTTTTCAGTAAACGTACCATTGTTCAAGCACTCTAGGTTGTACAAGTTTTCCAATTCTTTGGACCATCTATCTGCAAGTTTTAACAACAAGTTGGAACGTCCACGATGTCCCATAGTCTTCCACTCACCAACGAGCGCCTTCTCTGCAGCGTCTACTGCCTTGTTTACATCTTCCAAATCACCTTCTGCAACGGTGCAGATAACTTCTTCGTCGAGAGGGTTGATAACTGGATAGACTTTCTTGCTAACGGCGTCAACGTATTCACCATTGATGAAAAGGGATAATTGTTTTGGGAAAACGATGTTGGGGTACTTTGTGTTGGCAGACATCGATTTGTTTGTGTTTATTAGCGACGTTGATTGAATAGTAATTTACAATATATCTGGAAAACAACATTTTACTCTAACGATGGATGACTACATTACATCACTAGTAGAAATACTTGAAACTCACGGCACACTGCCAACGGTTATGCTTGGAACACTATTTGCGCATAAAACAAGGCAATCAATCAGTTCAAATACGAACACCTCGTTCAAATCAATAATAGCAAGTAGACCGCAAATATTCAAGACCTATGATTGGAAAACTACGAACTCAAAAGTGAGTCTGCAACAAGGAGTACAATGTTCCAAAGACACAGTTATTGTTTCCAATATACCACCCTGCTTTGATGTAAAGAAAGAATTTGCTACTGTCGGGAATTTGGTCGCAGTAGACATTGGAAGAAAAACTACGTACGAGACACTTGCATGTTAACTAATATTGCAGTCGAATTACCTATGAAACACACGCAAACGCGACGAAAGCAATATATTTGTACAATAGAAAACCAGTGGGAAAGAATAGACTGAATGTAAGATTTGCAGTGGAGATTAAAGCTGGATCACCTGCTTGTGAGTACTACTTATGAGACCTCGAGTACTACAACTATTACCGAGCTAAATCATCTCAATTCATTGGTTAACTTGGGAAAACATGAACCGCGAGGTTTTAACGAATGCAGTAGTTCATATTGGGACATTTCATGGCTGACAGAAAATCAAAAGCAAAAAATGATGAGTCAAATCATATGCTATGAAGCTCAGTTGTTTGAACGCAAGATACAGAGCGATGGTGTATTCTTCTTGGACTGATCTTGGCGGCTTTTCACGGAAGAATTGTAAACAATTTATTTCAAACATCAGCACATGAACAACTTGTCAAATGAACATAAAATGTAGAAACAAAAAGTGTCAAGCAAGTTCAGAATACTTTGTACTGTCTCCTGAGTCCTTCACAGTTTGCGAAATGTGTGGAACAGAACAAACGGAAATAGCTACGCAGTTAGACAACTCCCACGCAGAATACAATATCTATGAAGAGTCGGATAAGGTTAAAGAACATTATGAGCTTCATAGAACGACAAACATACCTGAACTTGACCAAATTCTCGATTACACTATAACAGATCCGAAAAACAAAGCAGAAAAGCGAACGTACGAATATACGACTAAAATGTATTGTGAGAAAATACGGAAACTTGTAGAAAACGTAGGATATGGAGAAGAACGACTAGTTGTACTTTCGCAACTTGTTTATGTACACTCGACGCAAGGCAAACGTATTCTACAAACCAAAACATGCTCTCCTCTCGCAGTTGCAAGCATTTTCGTCGCAAGCAAACTTTTCACGTCGCGTAGAACATTGTCGGAACTGGTTTTGTTTGCAAATAATTGTGTATTTGATATCCCAATTGATAAACTTGCCGTAATGAAAGCGCACAAGAAGATTTCAAAACTATGGCCGAAAATATCGAAACGATGGGAGGAGACGAATGGTACGCATGACAATAGCACAACCTATGTTGACCATAATATGGATTTAACCAGAAGAATTTGCAACTCACTTGGAATTGATGGAAGATTGACAGAAAAATGTGCTCGGGAATGCAACGAGTTGGCTATCAAGTTACTGGGCAAAACCCCAAATACGTTGGTAGGCTGTGCCATCTACAGAGTTTTAGAATCTGAAAGAAAATCTTTACCACAAGACTTTTTCGAACAAGTGAATATTACAAGACGCACAATCGAATCAGCTTTAGAAGAATTGCATTAGAAAATTGTGAACAAGATTTTCATTTTGAATCGCCAATGGAGCGATACATGGTATTCTTTCCTGTTGTGCTACGGCCACTTGTTGCCTTTACGGTACGTTATCCATCACTATCTTGCCTGTAGTTAGTTGACTACGGATCTGCGTTTCACCAAAACAAAGAAAAGCAAAATGATTGTTGAACCTCTCTTCGCTGACAAGACCATCCCAGTAGTTATCAGGCCCACACGTCCTGAAGAGCGTTCTGTGGCAGCATTGCAAAAGTACCTTGCAGAGAACCAAGAGGAACTCAATCGCATTAGATTGGAAAACGGTGCCATTCTCTTTCGCGGCTTCGATGTGAAGAACGCTCAAGACTTTGAAGATGTAGCATTAGCAGTACATCCCAACTTGGTAGAAATCTTTGTCGGATTGAACAATAGAAAGAGGAGAGGAAAGTACACCTTCACATGTTAGTTCACACACAATACCATGCTAACTTTCTAGCTACAGAAGCTCCTAAAATCGCGCCACTAAGTCAACACGCGGAGTTGTCGTACATGCCCAATCGTCCCAGTCGCATCTTTTTCTGTTGCTTGAAAGCATCACCCATTGGAGGTGAAACACCCATTTGCGACATGCAACTCGTTACTAATAGCTTGAAGAAGGACAATCCACATATATTAGAAGAATTCAAGTCGCGCGGGTTAAGATACCACTTGAACTACAGTGACCCAAAGGCAAGATTCAGACACATTGCCGAGTTGAAAACATGGCCAGAAATCTATGGTACCAGCGACAAACAAAAAGTTGAAGAAATCACCAAAAAAGATGGAATTGAGTGCCGATGGAATGGTGATAGATTAACATTGGTAACACGCTATCCAGCAACACATGTTCACCCAGATACCGGTGTCGACATGTGGTCAAACACAGCTATGGCTTTCTACCCAAGACTTTACTTGCACGAGTTGTGGAAAACAGCCACTTCACAAGGTCTCTTATACTATTGGTTATTGTATCTCTTGTGGGTATTCATTGAAATTTGCATCAGAAGACCATTCATGCCCGATTCCAAATGTCCATTGTATTTAACATACGGTGATGGTAAAGATATAGAAACAAAAGACATGCAAAAAGTCTCAGATACCATTTGGGACCACACTGTAACGTTCAAGTGGCAAGAAGGCGATGTGTTGTGCCTTGACAACGATAGAGTAACTCACGGAAGAAATCCCTACTGGGGATCAAGAGAAATTATTGTCTCACTAGGATTACCAGACAAAAAATAAACTGCGATAGATTTACTGAGCAAACAGTTTAGCTAAGTTGGGTCGTTATTTCTAGCTCCGAAAAACTACTCACCGCTAGCTTCTTGACATGAAAGGCAAGTCGAAAATTTAAAGTAAAAATGCTCCTGTATAGAGAGATGTATTAAGAAGTAGAGACGAGAGAAGCTTGTAATCCTATAACAGGATTACCCGACCAGTTTGCCTGCTGGTAAGCTATAGTATCATCAACAAATCATACGATGGTGCTTCGCAACAAGAGATAGTAATACATTCAGTACAGCAAAACGCGAAAATTTGAAAACAGCTAACACCTAGCCTGTGTTTTTTTACTTCCTCATTTGGTTAAAAACACATGATGATCTACAGCTGCAAATAATGCTATAATATTGGTCAGAGTTCCTATCGTTACGCTATGTATATGTCCGTGCAACGCGTACACTAAAATTAAAAAGGCAGACTGATAACATTCGTATGCTAGCGAGAAACTGACGAACATGCATCAAAACAAAAGGAATACCTCAAACGTGATAGCATTTATTGCTACCACAGTCAAAAATGTACGCTAGCTATTCACTTTTTAAGAACAAAGAAAGATTGATATTTTGTTTCAGGTCCTAAATGCCTACCTCTACTCCTCACCTCCTTAAGTTGCGGCTCCGTAGGGGAAGCTGTTTCAGGAGCCTTCTCCTCGATAACTATCTTCTCCATAATGAATGTCAGGCTTGGCGAGCCAACGTTTGTTGGCGTTTCCACTGTGGGAGTATTCGGCTGTGGCAAACTCGGTGAACCATATGAAGTATCGTCAATGAATGCATTTGGTGGCTCTTGTGGTGCAGGCTGTAGAGCTATTGACAGTGGCATAAGTGATTTTTCAACTAGCTCACTTAGTTCTGTATTGTCGTAAATAGTCTTGTTTTCGTCTTCCTGTGGTGTGCCTTGTTGCATCGTTGTTTTACTTTTTGAAAAGTCGCTATCGTTGTACCAATATATCATGCGTATTCGTTCAGCCGTATTTAGTTCTTTTTTTCTGACCAGACATTATCCTTTTTAGTTGGCCGACAAATACAGTTTGGTAATGCACTACACTTTTAGTTGCCAGCCACCAACAAAGGAACTACAGAACTATTGGAATCTATATTTATTGCAAGAGGTTGCGAATTTTCTGAAGTCCACTACTGTGATTCTGTTGTGGTGGTTGAGTTTGTTGTGGTGGCTGTTGGAAAAAGTTGTTTGCGTCTGGTCGTTGTCCAGGCGTAAATGGATTGTCACCTGTTGGTGTTCTACCAAAGATGGCACTCAGTGGCGATTCTGGTGGTTGAGTATCTGTGAGTGATGATAGTGGTGGTAGTAGAGGAAGTGTTTGTGAATTCGTTCGTTCTCTATTGAATCCAAACTGTTGTTCTCGATTATCATACATTTGTGTTGGTTGTTGTACAGGTTGTTCGCGTGCGTACATTGGTTGTTGCTGAGGTTGTTGTACAGGTTGCTGTCGTTTTGGATCCATGTACGGCTGTTGGTGTGGAGTTTGCATCTGTGGATGTTGTGGATGCACGTGTGGTTGAGGCTGTTGTGGAATAACTGATTGGAATTGAGGTTGGTGTTGTTGAGGATGTGGCTGGTGTTGCACTGGCATAGGTTGATGCTGTTGTACATGGTGTTGTACTTGATGTGGCATGTGAGTTTGTTGAGTTGGTCTTGGTTGAGCGATTGTAGCAACCTGCTGTGAATGAGGTAGAGATGGTCCTTGCATAGTTGGACTAAGTGCCATTTCATATCCTCTCATTGCTTGTCTACTTAAACTCGCTTGCTCTCGTTGCATCATTTGTTCGCGCTGTTGTTGCTCTCGTTGATGTTGTTGCGCTAGATCATGTTGTTTTTGTATCGCCAACTGCTGTTGAAGTAGTTGTTGTTGCTTCTCACGCTTCAGGACCTCTTCTCGTAATCTCTCTTCTCGTTTCTGTGCTTCAAGTCGAGCTTGCTGTTGCTGTTGGAACTGTAATTCAAACGGTGATACTACTTGTTTAGGTTGCTCTCGTTGCATATCAAACTGAGGCATACCAGTGGGTGTACTTGGTCCATTTAGCAAATTCATCATGGAAATGGCTCCACGATGTTGTGCTGGCTGGTGAGGTTGTTGAAGCTGAGCATGTTGAGTTGGTTGTTGCATAACAGGATGTTGCTGTGGTTGTGGTTTCATCTGTTGTGGTGGGAGCTGTACAGGAGTATGCATATTTTGTGATGGTTGGTGAACTTGTTGAGCTTGTTGCTGCTGTCTTTGATATAATGCTTGTCTTTCGTCGTGATGTTGCGGTGGGTGAGGTTGATGAACTTGAGCTTGTGGTTGCTGTTGTTGCGGCTGTGGTTGTGGCTCAAACACCTTTGATCTAGGCTGTTCTTGTACTATGGGCGATTTGATTTGATCATAACGCTGTTGTGGCTGTACATCAAATGGATGCTTCTCCATGTGTGGTGGTTGCTGTTGATTGTTGATACTTCCGAGTTGCTGAGCAAGTTGTGAATAACCTTCTTCACTCTCGTCCATCTTGTCATCAGTGATCTGTCTTGGATTTGGTCTCTTAGCCGGTGGTGCATTAACCGTACTTTCTTTCCGTTTCTTTTTGGGTGGAGGTGCAGTTGGTGCAGATTGTGTAACAGTTGTAGTGAGTTTGGTGGTCTTTCTGATCTTTCCTCTCGCTGCTGCGTTCTTCGCGTTCCGTAGAGCTTCTTCGCTAATAACAGGTGCTGGTGGAGTTGACGGTACAATAGGTGGAATAGGTGGTGGAGAAAAGGTAGACACTGCCTTTTTCTCCACTGGAGATTCCTCCTTCTTTCTTCTTTTCTTTGGTGGTTCTAAACTTCTTTCTTCTACTGGTTTCGTGTTTAGTACTGGCAGTGGAGAAGGGATTTGTGGGGTAGATGGTGATGGGAAATCGGGAAGTTTGTCATCTTTTCGCCTAATTGGTGTAGTGGCCTTCTGTACAGCTGCTCGAAGCGATGCTTGAGCATCAGATGATTTGTTTGGTGTTTTTTGTTTTCGAGAAGGTGTAGTGCTCTCCATCTTCTCTAGCATCGAAATAGGTATTGGTGTTCGAATTTCATCACTTAGTTTTGGTGGATAGTCAAAGTTTGGTCCTATCAAATGTTAATTATTTTGTACTTGTGTCATACCAAAGTTGCATGTTACGGCAGCTCCCATATATAAACTCACAGCAGGGAAATATCTACCACGTAACAAATTTGCAAATGCGACTCCTTGGTCTACACCGTTCTTAAAAAAACGAATTTGGGCGTCTTCGCAGAATTCTTCCTCTTCGACTTCTGTGATAATTATTCCATTGTAATTTGTCTCTTTGACTTCTTCGCGTACTTGTCGCGGTGGTGGTTTTGGTTTTGTTCTATGTGGAATATAGATATAACATCCAATAACGTCACCTACACCTGTAAAGTGTTATTTTTGTGAAATGATCAAACATACCGTATGAATCAGCATATGGCTTGCCTTTGCTGCATGTGAAAGCGTCTCCCTTCACATCCCGGTATGCGAAACTGAATTTGTCGAATCCAACTGGCCCTTTTACGTCACCCTTTTCTAAACTCCAACCTATTCGTACATGCGGTTCGTAATCAACTGGTGGTTTCTTTTTCACAGAATTCGAACGTTTTGATGCCAAATAAGAGCCTAACGAAGCAGTCGTGTTCGACGATGAGTGAAATTGTGGTTGACCCTTAAGAACGCGTGCTTCAAAATAATATGCGCCTTCTTCCATTCCATGAGTCGCGCGAACCATAGTGTAGCCGAATTTTGCTGTCGAACAGGTTACATGATCTGAATCGACTTTTATGAATGGAGATTTATCAGTTGGATTGTTAGATAGTCTCACAGGGTGTTTAGGATTCTCTCTTATAACAAGTCGCTGTATTAGTGTCCACACACCATCGATTTCTGAAATATTCCACCCATCTGGCAAATCTTCATCGTCTGATGACTCTTCGCGTTCATCTTCATCAGAATCGTCAGCAAAAGAATCGTTCTTCATGTTGGTCAACCGACAGTTGTGTTTGTTGTAATATTAAATTGTAAGTATTTTGTTCTGGTTGGCTACTTATAATTTGGAGAGAAAAGCAAAACATGAAAAAGATGTTTTAGTTGGGACAAGATTTTGCCAATATTCAAACACATGAAAACACAATTCGATTTTGAGAACAAATAACGAAACATAGCACGATTTATCGTTTTTGCGGCGAACTACACAGCTGATTCGTGACGAGCGTTATCGTGTGATTCTGAGCAAGAGCCATACTCGTGACATGTCTACCTCTCATAAAGTCAACTTCTTCTGGTAACTCCCTGTAGTTGTCTGTGTCGTCGATAATAGGAGTCGATTCCTCATTCTCGATACCCAACTGTCCAAAGTTGTTCGGCCCTAAAGCATGCAACCTGTCCTCTTTATCTAGTATGAACATGTGATATGCTGAACTACTCGCAAACACTCGTTCTACTGGAATGGACTTCATAGCCACCAGTAACGCAGGAATAAATCGATTAGATTTATCACCAAGACCCAACTGACCATAATGATTCCCTCCCCACGTATACAAGCCATTCTCTGTTAACGCAACAGAAAAGTTGGCACCTGCATACACACTCGTTACTTGCTTCGTCTGCAATACTGGTAACAGTACCATATTTGCAGTGTCAGCGAATCCTCCAACACCAAGTTGCCCACATTGGTTTCTTCCCCACGAGTAAACGTGTCCTTTATCAGTAAGCATCAGTCCATGTTGTCCTCCAATAACTATTTTTGCAGGAATGACTTTACCAGAGCAGGATATCTTCCTTGCTTGGTTTCTGTTCTTCAAGTCACCAGCACAGCATTGTCCGTGCGCATTTCCACCCCATGCATAGATCATTCCATCTTCTGTTACGCAAACTGAGAAATCAAACCCAGCCATTACGTTCATGACCTTTTTACCTCCAAAAGAGTCGACGAGTGTTGGTTTGGCTCTATTAACTACATCTTTGAGACCTAACTCGCCACATGCGTTTCTCCCCCAACTGTAGAGCTCTCCTTGCTCAGTAACAGCTAAGCAATGACAAGCTCCAGCAGAGATCTTCCATACTTTTTTGTTTTTCAAGCCACGCACTCGTGTTGGAACGTTTCTGTTCTTGGTATCCTTTACGCCAAGATTACCAAATTCATTTACTCCCCATGCGTACATTGTACCTTTTGTTGTGAGAGCAACACTGTAATTCAGCCCTGCAGAAACGCTAACAATTCTCTTTTTCATGTTTGAAGAGACGAGTTGTGGCGTCACTTTTGGAGCTTTATCTTTCATACCAAGTTCACCATTTCGATTGATACCAAAAGCGTAAACATCGCCATCTCCATTTCCTTGTGGTGAAGTCATCATTCGATTTTCATTTACGTGTTTGAGCATGAGTAAGATTTGATTATTGAGAGTGTTGCTACGAGGTCGTGGTGGAGAAGCTGCGTTTTTCGGTGATTCTATCGTTATCGTAGCTGGAGTCGTAGGAGGATCTGATAAATGTAAAATTAGTTCTAACAGTTAGTTTTGCTTCAATAATCTTACTGTTGTACTCGTCCACTCTTTGGAAGTAGTGACTAAAATGTGTGTTAAATGCTTCTTCGTCATTCCGTAGTAGAATCTTGATTTGATCTTGCAAAGTTGTTTCCATTTTTATCACCAGCTCTTTCACAGATGCTTGTATTCGGTCTATACCTTCTTTAACGGTGGACTGAATTTCTGCTTTCCAATCTATTTCCATTTGTGGTTCAGTAGTTTCCAATGGTACTTGTATTTGCAAATTCAAGTACATGTCTTTCAACACTAGATACTGGTGCGGTACTTCTTCTGATATTTGTAATACAGCGTCTAAAACTTCCATGGGATTCGCTATATTGTGTTCTTTTGCATATTTTGCTTCCATTGCAAAACTTGCTTTGAAATCTTCAACCCACTGATGCTTTTCAGAGATTTCACTAAACTTGATTCGACACGAGTTTGGAAAAGAATCCAAAATGATTGTCAAATTATCTGCTTCGAGAGTGTGAATGTGCAACAACTTTGAAGTGTCGCCATCTTCTCCGAGTAACGTGAGTTTCGAAAAACACAAAAAGAATGGAATAATATCTTTCTTGCGGATGAGCAAGAAAACATCATTTGCGAGGAAGCATTCTTCCCATGTTTCTTTCTTATCGGACATACTAACGTTCAAGCGACCTTCGCTGACGTATTTTCTCCACCTCCGCAGCATGTACTTTTGCAATCGTTCATGTGTCGATGAAGAGTTTTCATTGTTAATTCGTTTCTTTAGTTTCTGCGCCGAATCGCTTTGCTTCTTTGCCATGTTAATAAAGTTGACAATATCTTGCATTTGCGACAGTAAGGAGTTGATAGGCCGCCACGATTGCGACTCTTCAGGTGTGAGCTCGAGCAGTCGTTTGAATATATTATTGTAGGCGAAAATACGTTGAAATGGCTTTGATATCAATTCACGAAGTTCCAATCCTCGTGAGCTTGGGTTACTTTTGGCATTCTTGATGAATGTTTGGAATATTTTATCTTTCTTATATCGTTCAAGCAGTAGTGCTACTGCGTTGTCATAATTTTTTACGTAATCGCTGTACAACTTCATAAAGGGAAGCTAAAAGAATGTTAAATTATGGAAATGGAATATACGTAGTAGGCAAAGACTTTTGATAACTCTTTCTTCGTGTCTGTTCTAGTTTCTTTTAGTTGGAAAAGTAACTCTTGTGCTAGGAACAGTAATTGCGAAATGTTTCCAAACATGCTCGATATTTCGCCAGTTGTTAGTATTGGTTTCTTTGATTTTGCTGATTCACGTAATGGTTCGACATATAGCTTTCTATTAGTACTTTTGATCTTGAATCTTACTGATTGCATGATTTTTAAATAATTTACATATTTTTCTTCTGATGTGATGAGCTCGCTAACAACATTGATTCTTTGCCGATAATTTTTCAAGCTTTCTGTAATGGTTAGCTTGCAAAGTAAATTTCATACTCTTAATGCTCTGATTGAATACGTACCACCGCCATACTCGCTGTAATAATGAAGCTGCTCTGTCCTGTTCGGACATGATAAAAATCCAGAGTTGTAACGCGCTAGCTTGCTCCCAAATCAAGTCCGACTTTGACTATTTACGTCTTGCGCTGGTTTACCGTAGATGGCTTGTCCTTGAACTCTTGGTTAACCAATCTTTGTCCCACAACGAAACCATCATATTTCCAATAATTCGCAGGGTATAAAGGCATAACTACCAGCATTTTTGTTACTGGTTTTGATAAATTTCTTTTGAAAATTTATTTCTGTAATAGAGGAGCCTAGCAATAGGCACACTCCAATAAGTAAAAGAATTAGAGTACATTTATTTATAATGCAGGCCGATCCTCACTGTCGTTATTACTATCACTTGGACCTGCAGTAGTTACTGATTTAACAGTCATGTCAGAGTCATCGACTTGAGCATCAGATGATGTAACCCCACTTGGGAACTTCAACGCTTGTAGTGCTGCTTCTTCTGCCATTTGTTCAATCTTGTCGACTCTTGACTTTGGTTTGTCCTTTTTCGATTTTCTGTTCATAAACCAAGTCATAATGTCAGATCCAGAGATACCAGCTTCAGTTGCAAGTACTTCCTTCTCTTCTGTGGATGGGAATGGAACGTCTTTGTGTTCTTTTGCCCACTTCTTCAACACATCAGCAGCCTTCTTTCCGATTTTGAGTTTTGGTGTTGATGATGTTTTGCTTCGCTTCTTCTTTGGTGTCTTTTCTCCTGGTGTGATGTCGCCTTCCTTGGCTCTTTCTGTTTGCTTCTTTTTTCTTTTTCCACGACCAGCATCTCCCTCTGCGCCTGGTGTTCCGAATAGTGAGGATAGATCGTCTGAAGTAACGAATCTCTCGATTATGCGAAGTGTCAACGGACCTACGCCGTCAAGATCGATCTCGATCTCATCGTCAGTTTGTTTTATCGCGTCAGGTGAGCGTGTTTGTATCATAACAATGATTTTTGCGAGTTTTTGGCTTGGTAGACCTGCGATTAAATCATTCACGTTACATGTCTCTTCGTATGTTAATGGTTTAGTATCTAATGGTGCGCTTGGTGTTTTCGAAGGTGTACTTGTTGCAGTATCTTCTAATTTTTCGTCCAAACGTTTTTTAGAGTTTTTCAATTTGTTTAAAAGGGCTGCGCGAGGCGAGACGAGCGTCGTTGCTATTTTTGCTTCTGCATTTTCAGAGCCTTCGTTAATCATTAACTCTTCGTCTTGTTCATCATCTTCCATTTCGTCAGCGTGTTCTTCTGCCTTTGGATTGGGTTCGCTTTATGTTAGTGAACGATGGGTGTAGAGGACATACGTTGTGGACATATTTATCGCGCCAATCGTGTAACGGTTTCTCAAGAATAATTTTACAAGTTAACACAACAGTCATATTGGGAGGATGATTGTGAATGTTGACAACAAAGATTCTTAAATGACGTACAGTAGAACTATAACCAAGAGGATCGCTTAGTCAATACTAATGGCGACAGATACAACGCAATATAGTGAAAAGAATCATGACTATTGTTTAGGAGTCGGTACACGGTCAACTTTTTTCTCCCACGTCCTGCCAAACTACATTCTACATAAATCGTTTCTTATATTCATACTATGTAACGAACGATTTTTTTATCGCACGTTGGTGAGAGCCTTGGTCGTTATTCAATTTCCTATTTTTAGGAAGATCCTACTTGCGATTTTTTGAAATAAGATGTGTGAGTACTGAGAACACATGGTTTATGTCTAGGGATATATAGTAACAATGTGGCACACAATTAGGGTGTTACTATTTGAAACCATGAAATTGTCGTACATGTCCATCAGATGTTCAAATATGGAAAACATGATCGTCAGTACCACCTGTTACACAGACCTCCTGCCAAACTATCGAAATGATAATTCAGATCTATATGTGATAAAATCTACCGCACGATTTTTTTATGCCTTGAGCCAAAGAGCCTTGGCCGGTATCCGTGAAAACGTGTTGCCACAGCAAATTATATTGTAAAAACGCAATGACATTTTGACAG
>JAESGV010000146.1_pt1 | contig 86148 bp, 81 predicted proteins | sample 9269781 | NCBI WGS metagenome assembly JAESGV01 (sample SAMN15741586, study PRJNA653496) | algae metagenome | isolation source: Tildeniella torsiva UHER 1998/13D and co-occurring heterotrophs from... | place: Slovakia: Slovak Paradise National Park, Hrabusice, Kosice Region | collected 2000-01-01
AGTACCATCGCACCGCCCAAAGCACGATCTCACCCTCAAAATGCCGCCCTTTGAACCCTGACATCGCGCCACCCTCACTCTCGGCAAGACAGATCACCGAAAATCGGATCAGTTTGCAACAGAGCCCTCTTGGCCGCCGCGCCGACGGCGATCCAAGTTCATGTGGCGGCCGCCCTGACGGCCCTGGCGATCGGGATCGTGCTGCTGATCGGGGTGAAGGGCACGCGGCTGCACCGGACGCTGGGCTGGGCCTGGGTGGCGGCGATGGGAACGACGGCGATCAGCTCCTTCTTCATTCACGCCATCAATCCCGGCGGACCTGCGGGCCTGTCCTTGATCCATCTGCTCAGCGGTTGGACGGTGGTCGGCCTGCCCATGGCGGTCTACGCCGCCCGTCGCCATAGGGTGCAGGCCCATCGGCGGGCCATGACGTCGATGTTCGTCGGAGGACTGATCGTGGCGGGCCTTCTGACCTTCCTGCCCGGCCGGCTGATGTGGGCGGTCTTCTTCAGCTAGAAGGCGACAGTCCCGCCACGGCGCGAAAGCCGGCCGCCGCGAACCGGACCATATAGTCGCCGGCCGTCTGAAGATCCCCGGATCGGGCGCGACCGCCCGACAGTCGGTCCAGACGTCCGGTCTCGCCCAGGGTCAGGGTCAGGGCGCCCGACAGATTGTGATAGCCCCAGTAGAGATCGACCTCGCTGGCCTCGGGCAGGACCTGGGCGATCAGTTCGATCAGCCGCCGGATGGCCGGGTCGAAATACCGGGCCATGGTTTCGCCGCCGAAGGTCGGGTTGGCGTTGGTCTGGGCCACCAGGGCGGAATAGTGTTTCCAGCCCGGCCCGCCCTTGAGCGACCATTCGAACGGCGGTCGCAGAAAGGCTTCCAGCAGCCCCTCCAGCGTCATGGGCCGCCCGGTCTCCTCAGCCTGGGCGGCGTAACGGTTGATGGCGGCGACCCGTTCATTGTTCCAGACCTCGGCGCGACGCAGAAAGACCGCGTCGAACAGGTCTCGCTTGGCCCCGAAATAATAGTGGACCAGGGCGGTGTCGACGCCGGCCTCACGCGCCACCTCGCGGATGGTGACGCCGTAGAAGCCGTGTTTGGAAAACAGATCCTCGGCCGCATCCAGGATCAGCTCGCGGGTTTCACCCGCCGCCTTGGCCTGGGCCTTGGGCGGACGGCCGCGCCGCGCAGGCGTCGCATCCGGCGCGGCCGTCTTGCGCCGGGCGGCGGCGACGGGACGGGGCGCGGCGGGGATCTGGCTCATGGCGGCGACGCTAGGCCAGGGCCGGCGCCGGTGCAACGGCGCCACGCTGCACGTTCCGTGTGGGCGGATGACGACGTTGCGGCAGCTCCGGGGTTTGACAGACGGTCGAAACCGGGTCAGGTTCAAGAAAATCATTGAACGCTGAATAAAAGCGTCAACCAGGCTGGAAACGACAAAGGGGTTAAGGATCATGAATCGTCATGTGAAGTGCGCGCTGCTGGCCGGCGCGGCGTGGGGCGTGCTGGCGGGGGCTTCCACGGCCCAGGACGCCGAGGCGGCGGCCCAGGCGGCCAACGCCGGACAAGCCAATATGGTGGACGACATCGTCGTCACCGCCCGTCGGCGCGACGAACAGCTGAAGGACGTGCCGGTGGCCGTCTCGGCGCTGAGCGCCGAGCGGCTGGAACAGACGGGCGCGACCAATATCACCGCCCTGCAGCAGCAGACGCCGAACGCCACTGTTCAGGTCGCGCGCGGCTCCAACTCGACCCTGATCAGCTTCATCCGCGGCGTGGGCCAACAGGACCCGCTGTGGGGCTTCGAGCCCGGCGTCGGCCTCTATATCGACGACGTCTATGTCGCCCGTCCGCAGGGCGCCGTGCTGGACATCTTCGACATCCAGCGCATCGAGGTGCTGCGCGGGCCGCAGGGCACCCTCTACGGCCGCAACACCATCGGCGGGGCGATCAAATATGTGACCAAGCGCCTGGGCGTCGATCCCAGCCTGACGGCGCGGGCCGAGGTGGGCTCGTACAATGAGCACAACTTCCTGCTGTCCGGCTCGGTCCCCGTCGGCGACACCTTCGCGATCGGGGGCGCGGTCGCCACCTATCAGCACGACGGCTACGGCCAGAACCTGAACACCGGCCAGGATCAGTATGACAAGGACGTCACCGCCTATCGCGCCAGCGCCGAGTGGACGCCGAACGACAGCCTGTTCTTCCGCCTGGCCTGGGACCGGGTCGAGGACGATTCCAGCCCGCGTCACGGCCACCGCGAGGTGAACTCGACCACCGGCGGCTATACGCCCCCGGCCAACGAATACGATACCTATGCCGGGATCACCGGCGAGCAGAAGGTGGTCACCGAGGGCGTGTCCCTGACCGGCGAGTACCGGGTCAACGACATGCTGACCCTGAAGTCGATCACCGCCTATCGCTCGGGCGACACCCAGACCATCATCGACTTCGACCAGACGCCCCTGCCGACCCTGGACGTGCCGGCCATCTATTCGGACGACCAGTTCACCCAGGAGTTCCAGGCCCTGTTCACCGGCGACCGCTGGTCGGGCGTGGCCGGCGTCTTCTATCTGGACGGCACCTCGTCCGGCGCCTTCGACACCATCGCCGGCAATCTGGGTCTGGCCATTGCGGCGGCGGGATCGGTGGACACCAAGTCCTTCTCGGTGTTCGGCGACTTCAGCTATGACCTCACCGACCGGCTGCACGTCTCGCTGGGCGGACGCTACACCAAGGACGACAAGGACGCCTCGGTCCTGCGCCTCTTCTATCTGGGCGCGACCCGCACCCCCTATACCGGCGGGACTGACCGGGCGATCTTCGCCACCCGCACCAACTATTCGGCGTCGGACACCTTCGAGAAGTTCACGCCGCGCGCCAGCATCTCGTATGACTTCAGTGAAGACATCACCGGCTACGCCTCGGTCAGCCAGGGCTTCAAGTCGGGCGGCTGGGACATGCGGGGCGACGCCGCCCTCGTGCCGCAGACGGTCGACGGCTACCAGCCCGAGACGGTCACCACCTATGAGCTGGGCCTGAAGGGTTCGGCCTTCGACCGGCGGATGAACTTCGCCTCGGCGATCTTCTATTCCGACTACAAGGACCAGCAGATCACGACCCAGCAGGTGGCCACGCCCCCGGCCGTCGGCATCGCCTCGGTGGTCGACAACGCCGGGGCCTCGACCATCTACGGTTTCGAGCTGGAAGGCTCGGCCTTCCTGACCGACGACATCACCGCCAACTTCTCGCTGGGCTATCTGAAGAACGAGTTCGACGAGTTCATCACCCGGATCACCGGCACGCCGGTGGATATTTCGGACACGCGCGAGCCGCAGAACTCGCCGGAATGGTCGGCCTATTACGGCATGACCTGGCGGGGCGACATTATGGGCGGGGAGATCCGGGTGACTCCGTCGCTGTCGTACCGGTCCGACTACCACCTGTTCGACACGCCGGACCCCATCCTGGACCAGGACGGCTATGTCCTGGCCGACGCCAGCGTGGTGTGGACGGCGCCCAGCCGGCGGTGGGAGGTCGGTCTGTTCGGCCGCAACCTGACCGATGTCCGCTACAAGGTCGGGGGCTACAGCTTCCCCGGCGCGACCTACAACAACTCGATCAGCGCCTTCTACGGCCCGCCGACCACCTATTCGGCTCGCCTGACCTACCGGTTCTGATCGCCGAAGACGCCTGACGGAGGGCGGCGGTCCAAAGGCCGCCGCCCTTTGCTTTGCAGGGGGCGGACTTGCGGCTAGGTTCGCCCCAACAAGAAGAACATGTCGAGGGAAACGCCGATGACGACCGACACCGTGACGGAGGCGCCCGCGCCGCATCGACCGGGCTACCGCTTCTATGTGCTGGCGGTGCTGATCCTGATCTACATGCTGAACTTCCTGGATCGGCAGATCATCGGCATTCTGGCGGCGCCGCTGAAGGAAGAGTTCGGCATGTCCGACAGCCAGTTCGGTCTGTTGGGCGGCATCGCCTTCGCCTCGGTCTATTCGACCCTGGCCATTCCCCTGGCCTGGCTGGCCGACCGGTTCAGCCGGGTCTGGATCATGACCGGGGCGCTCGCCGTCTGGTCGGGCTTCACCGCCCTGTGCGGCATGGCCGGCTCGTTCGGCCAGCTGTTCCTGTGCCGGATGGGGGTGGGCGTGGGTGAAGCGGGCGGGGTGGCGCCGGCCTATTCGCTGATCGCCGACTATTTCCCGCCGCATCAGAGAGCGCGGGCCCTGGCCGCCTTCGCCTTCGGGATTCCGCTGGGCATGGCCGCGGGCACCCTGGTTGGGGGACTGCTGGCGGCGACCTACGGCTGGCGCACGGCCTTCATCGTCGTCGGCCTGTCGGGTCTGCTGGTCGCGCCCCTGCTGCGGCTGACGGTCAAGGATCCCAAGCGCGGCGGAACCGATGCAGTGAAGACCGAAGCCCAGGTCGCGGCTCTGGCCGCCGCGCCGGTCGGGACGGATCGGGCGGGCAAGATCGCGGCCCAGATCATGCTGGGCCTGGGCGCCGGTCTTCTGGTCCTCGGGGGGCTGGACTGGCTGCTGGGTCTGTCGCTCGGCAATCCGCTGGTGCTCGCCTTCGGCGGCCTGCTGGCTGGGGTGATCGGCGCCTCCTTGATGGTCGCGCGGCGCACCGCATCGGTCGTGATCAAGAAGCCCAGCTTCTGGCTGCTGGCCCTGGGCGCGGCCTCGTCCTCCGTATGCGGCTATGGCGTCGCCGGCTGGTTGCCCCTGTTCTTCATGCGCAGTTTCGACCTGAGCCTGCGCCAGACCAGCTGGTACTATTCGGGCATCGCCCTGATCGGCGGCCTCCTGGGCATTTGGCTGGGCGGAATGATCGCCGACAAGCTGTCGAAGAAGGGCAAGGGCGCCTATCCCCTGACCCCGGCCGTGGCCTTTCTGATCTCGGCGCCCTGTTTCATCCTGGCGATGAACTCGCCCTGGCTGATCGGCCTCGTCCTGCCGGGCGGGGGCAGCCATGCGCAGCAGCTGATCCTGGCCTTCCTGATCTTCCTTCTGCCCACGGGGTTGAACCTGGCCTGGCTGGGGCCGATCACGGCGGCGGTCCAGCATCTGGTCCCGGCGGCCATGCGCTCCACCGCCTCGGCCCTGTTTCTGCTGATCAACAATCTGCTGGGGATCGCGGTCGGCTTCTACTACTTCGGCTGGATGAGCGACCTCCTGGCGCCCCGGTTCGGGGAGGAGAGCCTGAGGTGGGCCATCTACACCGGCATGAGCTTCTATGTGCTGGCGGCCATTCTGCTGTTTGGGGCCTCGCGGACGCTGAAGCGGGACTGGGTGGACTGAAGGGTCATAATCAGACGGTTGCACCTGCGAAGGCGCGGGGCCTATAAGCCCCGCAAACTCTTCCCAGCAAAGATTGCGGCGGTCTCCATGAACATCCACGAATATCAGGCCAAGCAGGTTCTCAAGGGCTTCGGCGCCCCCGTCGCCGCAGGCGTGCCCATCACCTCGGCCGATCAGGCCGAGGCCGCCGCCAAGCAACTGCCTGGCCCGCTCTATGTGGTGAAGTCGCAAATCCACGCCGGGGGCCGCGGCAAGGGCAAGTTCAAGGAACTGCCGGCCGACGCCAAGGGCGGCGTGCGTCTGGCCTTCTCGATCGAGGAAGTCGTCGCCCACGCAAAGGAGATGCTGGGCAACACCCTGGTCACCGCCCAGACGGGCGAGGCCGGCAAACAGGTCAACCGCCTCTATATCGAAGACGGCGCCGACATTGATCGTGAACTGTATTGCTCGCTGCTGGTTGATCGCGCCTACGGCCGCATCGCCTTCGTCGTCTCGACCGAAGGCGGCATGGACATCGAAACCGTCGCCCACGACACGCCCGAGAAGATCCAGAACATCGTCATCGACCCCGCCACGGGCGTGACCGACGCCGACGTCGCCGCCATCAACGCCGCCTACGGCCTGACGGGCGCCGCAGCCGAAGACGGCAAGTCGCTGTTCCCCGCCCTGTACAAGGCCTTCGTCGAGAAGGACATGGACATGCTGGAGGTGAACCCGCTGATCGTCATGAAGGACGGCCATCTGCGCGTCCTGGACGCCAAGGTCAGCTTCGACGGCAACGCCCTGTTCCGCCACGAGGACATCCGCGCCCTGCGCGATGAGACGGAAGAAGACGCCAAGGAAATCGAAGCCTCCAAGTGGGACCTCGCCTATGTCTCGCTGGACGGCAACATCGGCTGCATGGTCAACGGCGCCGGCCTGGCCATGGCGACGATGGACATCATCAAGCTGTACGGCAAGGAGCCGGCCAACTTCTGCGACGTCGGCGGCGGCGCCGGCAAGGAGAAGGTCGCGGCGGCCTTCAAGATCATCACCGCCGACCCGAACGTCCAGGGTATCCTGGTCAACATCTTCGGCGGCATCATGAAGTGCGACGTCATCGCCGAGGGCGTGGTCGCGGCCGTGAAGGAAGTGGGCCTGAAGGTGCCGCTGGTCGTGCGTCTGGAAGGCACCAACGCCGAACTGGGCAAGAAAATCCTGAACGATTCGGGCCTTACCATCCAGGCCGCCGATGATCTGGACGACGCCGCCCAGAAGATCGTCGCGGCGGTCGGCTAAACTTCAAGAGACCCTCTTTGATGCTCTGACGGCGGCGCTGCTTGCAGCGTCGCCGTTTCTCGTTGCGGAGGGCTGCGACGCCCCGCCATAGTCGTCGCCTATGGACGGAGGGAGCCTTGCCGGATTTCGAAGTGGTCGCGATGGCTTTGGCGCCCGCGCGTCATCTCGCGGCCTTCACCGACCATTATCGGGCTAAGCGCCCGGCGCGGATCAGAATCTATTTCGACGGCGAGGATGCACCTGACCCGGTCCAGGTCGGGCTCGATCCCAAGGATCTTGTAGTCTGCGACGCGGCCTTCTGGGCGACGCGCGGTGGTCGGCCCCAGGCGGTCGAGGATCGCCAGAGGGTCGTCTATGCCGAGGCCTATTCCACCCTGGCCTCCGATTGGCTGCTGGTCGTGGACATCGACGAGATGATCCTGGGCGATGTAGACGTCTCCGCTGTGCTCGGCGCCGTGGCGGCCGAACGCGAGGCGGTCATCTTCCCCTCGCTCGAGGCGGTGTGGCGGGCCGGCGACGACCTGACGCGCGAGTATGGAGCCACGCTGGCGCGCAAACCCTATCACGGCCCTTTGTCGGACCAGTTCGCAGACCTGATCTATCCGGGACGCGGGCGCTTCTTCGTTCGTGGTCTTCTGGCGCATCACATGGGCAAGCACGCGGTGCGGCGTGGCCTGCCTGACGTCATGGTCTGCATCCATGAGTCCAAGCGCGGGGACCGGCCGTTGAAGGCGGCGCGGGCGCGCGATCCCGGGACGGGGCGCACGGCCTGGCTGCTGCATCACGACGCCATCGGCTTGGACGCCTGGCGGGCCAAGTGGGACCGGCGCGTCGCGGCGGGCGACACCGCCGAAATGGGGCGCCGTCGCCGCCGCCAGCAGGCGGCCTATGTTCAGGCGCGAGAAGCGGGTGAGGAAGCCGCCCTGTTCGCGGACCTCTACGCCCTGAAACCCTGGCAGCAGGCGATCTTGCGACGGCTCGGGTTGTTACTGAATATCTGACCGGGCTTGCCTGGTCTGTCCACGCGGCCTATGTGCTCCACATAACCCGTGTAAGCCGCCCCGCTCGCGAACATGACCCGCAACATCACCCTCGCCATAGATGACGCCCTGCTCGACAAGGTGCGTGTTCTGGCCGCTATGAAGCGGACCAGCGTCAATGAGATGGTGCGCGGTTTCCTGGCTCGACTGGTCGAGGAAGAAACGGAACACGACGAGGCGACCGAAGCCTTGCTGAAGCTGGCCCGCGAAAGCGAAGGCCGGATGGGCGACTGGCGCCCCGCCAGAGAAGATGCATATAGCGGCGAGCCTCGTTTTGATCGCTGGCGCTGACGTCTTCCTGGACACCAACATCCTGATCTACGCCGCGCTCGGTTCTGTCGATGAACCGGCGAAGTACGATCGTGCGCTTGAACTTCTGACCCGACGCTTCGGCACCTCGGGTCAGGTTCTGGCCGAATTCTATGTCACCGCCCAACGCAAGGGTGCGCGCCCTCTGACTCCGGAGGAGGCGCAGGAGTGGGTGTTTCGGTTGTCCAAGAAGCCCTTCCAGCCCATCGACTACAGGGTGGTCCGCAGCGGTATCGAGAACGCCCAGCGTTACATGATTTCCTACTGGGACGGCGCCATCATCGCCGCCGCCGAACGGCTGGGCGCCAAGGTGCTCTATTCCGAAGACCTCAATCACGGTCAGACCTATGGGTCGGTCCGTGTCGAAAACCCCTTCCTTCCCGCCTAACCCAACAAGCGAGACTCCATGTCCATCCTCGTCAACAAAGACACCAAGATCATCGTCCAGGGCCTGACCGGCAAGACCGGCGGCTTCCACACCGAACAGGCCCTGGCCTATCACGGCACCCAGATGGTCGCCGGCGTCCACCCGACCAAGGGCGGCACGAACTGGACCGGTTCACACGGCGAAACCCTGCCGATCTACGCCTCGGTCGCCGAAGCCAAGGACGCCACGGGCGCCGACGCCTCGGTCATCTATGTCCCGCCGTCAGGCGCCGCCGCCGCCATCATCGAAGCCATCGACGCCGAAATCCCCTTCATCACCTGCATCACCGAGGGCATTCCGGTGATGGACATGGTCAAGGTCAAGCGCCGGCTGGAAGGCTCCAACTCCCGCCTCTTGGGCCCGAACTGCCCGGGCGTCCTGACGCCGGACGAGTGCAAGATCGGCATCATGCCGGGCAATATCTTCAAGAAGGGCTCGGTCGGCATCGTGTCGCGTTCGGGCACCCTGACCTATGAGGCCGTGTTCCAGACCACCAATGAGGGCCTGGGTCAGACCACGGCCGTGGGCATCGGCGGCGACCCGGTCAAGGGCACCGAATTCATCGACGTGCTGGAGATGTTCCTGGCCGATCCCGAAACCACCTCGATCATCATGATCGGTGAAATCGGCGGCGGCGCGGAAGAAGACGCCGCCCAGTTCCTGATCGACGAGGCCAAGAAGGGCCGCAAGAAGCCGATGGCCGGCTTCATCGCGGGTCGCACGGCGCCCAAGGGCCGCACCATGGGCCACGCCGGCGCCGTCGTCTCGGGCGGCAAGGGCGATGCGGAATCCAAGATCGCGGCGATGGAGGCCGCCGGCATCCGCATGTCGCAATCGCCGGCCCGTCTGGGCAAGACCCTGGTGGAAGTGCTGAAGGGCTGAGACCCGTAAGCGGCGTAGGCATCGCCTCACGCATCAAAAATGCCGGTCTCGGCAGGATGGGACGCCCTCGGCTTCGGCCGGGGGCGTTTTTCTTTCGCATGCGACCAATTTCTCACCGAATTGCCCCGTTTCGGTCATGACCCATAAGGAAAGCGGGCCTATATGACGGGCGCGCGCCTCACGGAGATGTGTCCGCGGGGGCCAGGGAATAGACGAGAACAATGGCGGACGATGCGGGTCGGCTGAACCAGGTCTTTGCCGAGACCTCCTTCCTCTACGGGTCCAACGCGGCCTATATCGAGGAGCTGCACGAGAAATGGGCCAATGATCCCGGCTCGGTCTCGGCGGAATGGAAGGCCTTCTTCGACCAGTTGCGCGACAACGCCGCCGCCGTGAAGGCCTCGGCCGAGGCTGGCGGTTGGGGCCGCGAGGCCGTCGCCGAGCCGACCGAGGCGACCGCCGTGTTCGACGGCCGCTGGCCGGCGCCCCAGCCTGATCCCAAGAAGCCCGGCGCCCCGACGCGCGCAACCTCCAAAGCCGCGCCGACGGAAGCCTCGCCCGAGGCGATCCGCGCCGCCGCCCACGATTCCATCCGCGCCCTGATGCTGATCCGCAGCTATCGCGTGCGCGGCCACCTCCAGGCCAATCTGGATCCCCTGGGCATCGAACAGCCGGTCGAAAACCCCGAGCTGACGCCGGAATTCTACGGCTTCAGCGGCGCCGACCTGGACCGGCCGATCTTCCTGGACGGCGTCCTGGGCCTGCAAACCGGCACCATCCGCCAGGTGCTGGACATTCTGAAGCGCACCTACTGCGGCAATATCGGCATCCAGTACATGCATATCGCCGAGCCGGAGGAGAAGGCCTGGCTTCAGCAGCGGTTCGAGGGGCCGGACAAGTTCGAGCAGAACGCCTTCACCAAGGAAGGCAAGCTGGCCATCCTGAACAAGCTGATCGAGGCGGAGGGCTTCGAGCGCTTCCTGCACAAACGCTTCCCCGGCACCAAGCGGTTCGGCCTGGACGGCGGCGAGGCCATGGTCCCGGCCCTGGAGCAGGTGATCAAGCGCGGCGGCAATCTGGGCGTCGACGAGGTGGTGCTGGGCATGGCCCACCGCGGCCGCCTGAACGTGCTGGCCGCCGTCATGGGCAAGCCCTACAAGGTCATCTTCCACGAGTTCCAGGGCGGCTCGGCCGTGCCCAGCGACATCGAGGGCTCGGGCGACGTCAAATATCACATGGGCGCCTCTTCGAACCGCGAGTTCGACGGCAACCACGTCCACCTGTCGCTGACCGCCAACCCGTCGCACCTCGAAATCGTCAACCCGGTCGTCCTGGGCAAGGCGCGCGCCAAACAGGCCTTCGACATCCGTGAGGCCAACGCCGGCAAGCCCGAGGCCGAATGGGCCTTGGACCGCTCCAAGGTCGTGCCCCTGCTGATCCACGGCGACGCCGCCTTCGCCGGCCAGGGCGTGGTGGCCGAATGTTTCGCCCTGATGGGGCTGAAGGGTTACCGCACCGGCGGCACCCTGCATTTCGTCATCAACAACCAGATCGGCTTCACCACCAGCCCGCGGAACTCGCGTTCGTCGCCCTATCCGTCGGACGTCGCCCTGATGGTCCAGGCGCCGATCTTCCACGTGAACGGCGACGATCCGGAAGCGGTCGTCTTCGCCGCCAAGGTGGCGACGGAATATCGTCAGAAGTTCCACAAGGACGCGGTGGTGGACATGTTCTGCTACCGCCGCTTCGGCCACAACGAAGGCGACGACCCGACCTTCACCCAGCCGCTGATGTATTCGAAGATCCGCGCCCAGCCCTCGACGCGCGAACTCTATTCGCAGCGTCTGATCGCCGAGGGCGTGATCTCCCAGGCCGAGGTCGACGCCGAGATCGAGCGGTTCGAGAAATTTCTCGACGAACAGTTCGAGGCGGGCAAGACCTTCAAGGCGGACAAGGCCGACTGGCTGGACGGCCAGTGGAAGGGCATGGGCGCCGCCAAGGAGGAGCTGCGCGGCGATACGGCGGTGCCCCTGGCCAAGCTCCAGGACCTGGGCGCGCGCCTGACCACCATTCCGAACAGCGTCGACATGCACAAGACGCTGAAGCGGGTCATCGAGGCTCGCCGCGAGGCGGTCGCCACCGGCGAGGGCCTGGACTGGGCCACGGCCGAGAGCCTGGCCTTCGCCTCACTGGTGGACGAGGGCTTCCCCGTGCGCCTGTCCGGCCAGGATTCGGTGCGCGGCACCTTCTCCCAGCGCCACTCGGGCATCATCGACCAGACGACCGAAGAGCGGTACATGCCGCTGAACAATCTGCGCGAAGGCCAGGCCAATTTCGAGGTCATCGACTCGGCCCTGTCGGAAGAGGCGGTGCTGGGTTTCGAGTACGGCTATTCGCTGGCCGACCCGAACACCCTGGTGCTGTGGGAAGGCCAGTTCGGCGACTTCGTGAACGGCGCCCAGGTGGTGATCGACCAGTTCATCACCTCCGGGGAACGCAAGTGGCTGCGGATGAGCGGCCTGACCATGCTGCTGCCGCACGGCTATGAAGGCCAGGGGCCGGAACACTCCTCCGCCCGCCTGGAGCGCTTCCTCCAGGCCTGCGCCGAGGACAATATCCAGGTCGCCAACTGCACGACCCCGGCCAACTATTTCCACATCCTGCGTCGCCAGATGCACCGGCCGTTCCGCAAGCCGCTGATCCTGATGACGCCCAAGTCGCTGCTGCGGCACAAGAAGGCGGTCTCGCCGCTGCGCGACCTGGCCGAGGGTTCGTCCTTCCACCGCGTGCTGCACGACGACGCCCAGACCCGTCCGGACGTCGCCGGGATCAAGATCAAGGCGGACAAGGACATCCGCCGCGTGATCCTGTGCTCGGGCAAGGTCTATTACGACCTGCTGGACGTGCGCGAGAAGAAGATGAAGGAAGGCCAGGCGGTGGACGACGTCTACATTCTGCGTCTGGAACAGTTCTATCCGTGGCCGATCCAGTCGCTGCGCAAGGAACTGGCCCGCTTCCCGAAGGCCGAGCTGGTCTGGTGCCAGGAAGAGCCGAAGAACATGGGCGGCTGGACCTTCGTCGATCCGTGGCTGGAGCTGACGCTGGACAAGCTGGACGTCGCGGCCAAGCGCGCCCGCTATGTCGGACGGCCCGGCTCGGCCTCCACGGCCGCCGGCCTGATGAGCCGGCACCTGAAGGAGCTCGAGGCCTTCACCAACGAAGCCTTCGCCTGATAAGCGTTTAAGACAGACCTAGAGACAGCTGGACCCGACATGGCCGACATCCTGACCCCCGCCCTCGGTGAATCCGTCACCGAAGCCACCATCGCGAAATGGACCAAGAAGGTCGGCGACGCGGTCAAGAAGGACGAACTGCTCGTCGAACTGGAGACCGACAAGGTCTCTCTGGAAGTCGTGGCTCCGGCCGACGGCGTCTTGGGCGCGATCAACGCCGCCGAGGGCGACACCGTGGTTCCCGGCACGGTCCTGGGTTCAGTGACCGAAGGGGGCGCGGCCGCCGCCCCGGCCGCTGCTCCCGCCAAGTCCGCCAAGGGCGAGGCCAAGGCGGCTGCAGCCGCCGCCGCTTCCAGCATCGACATCACCGTGCCGGTGATGGGCGAAAGCGTCGCCGAGGGCTCGATGGGCAAGTGGCTCAAGAAGAGCGGCGAGGCGGTCAAGAAGGATGAACTGCTGGTCGAGATCGAGACCGACAAGGTGGCCGTCGAGGTGTCGGCGCCCGCCGACGGGGTCCTGACCATCGCCGCCGACGAAGGCGCGACCGTCACGCCGGGCCAGAAGATCGGTTCGGTGTCGGGCTCCGGCGCGGCCGCTGTTGCGCCCGCCGCCGCCGCCGCCGCCCCGGCCCCGGTCGCCGCTCCGGCCAATACCGGTTCGGCCCAGGTGAAGAACGAGACCCTTTCGCCGGCCGTCCAGCGCGTGGTCGCTGAAAACAACCTGGACCCCAAGGCGATTTCCGCCACCGGACCCAAGGGCAATATCACCAAGGGCGACGCCATCGCCGCGATCGGGGCCGCTGCGGCCGCTCCGGCGCCGGCCGCCGCACCTTCCGCCCCCCGCGCCCTGGCCCCGCGCGAGGAGCGGGTGAAGATGACGCGCCTGCGTCAGACCATCGCCCGTCGCCTGAAGGAATCCCAGAATACGGCCGCCCAGCTGACCACCTTCAACGAGGTGGACATGACCAACGTCATGGCCCTGCGCGCCCAGTACAAGGAAGTCTTCGAGAAGCGCCACGGGGTGAAGCTGGGCTTCATGTCCTTCTTCACCAAGGCGGTGGTCGCCGCGCTTCAGGAAATCCCCGCAGTCAACGCCGAGATCGACGGCACGGACATCATCTACAAGAACCACTATGACATCGGCGTCGCCGTCGGCACCGACAAGGGCCTGGTGGTGCCGGTGCTGCGCGACGCCGACACCCTGAGCCTGGCCGGCATCGAAAAGGGCATCGGCGCCCTGGGCAAGGCGGCCCGCGACGGCGATCTGACCATGGATCAGCTGCAAGGCGGCACCTTCACCATCACCAACGGCGGCACCTATGGGTCGCTGATGTCGACCCCGATCCTGAACGCGCCGCAGTCCGGCATCCTGGGCATGCACAACATCGTCCAGCGTCCGATGGCCATCAACGGCGAGGTCAAGATCCGGCCGATGATGTATCTGGCCCTCAGCTATGACCACCGCATCGTCGACGGCAAGGAGGCCGTGACCTTCCTGGTCCGGATCAAGGAACTGCTGGAAGACCCGCAGCGGGCCCTGCTGGACCTGTAAGAAACTGAAAAGGCGGCGATTTCGCCGCCTTTTTTGTTAGGCCTGATGTCGGGCCGAGCCCGTAGTGTCGAATATCGACGTTTGTGTCTTGGCGACGTCAGAGGTGGAGTCATTGCGTGACTACGGGTTCTTCCGCACTGACAAACCGCCCAAAAGGCGCGCCCTATTCTCGCCATGGAATGGGCGGCGCGCGCGATAGGGGTGTTCTACGTCTTGGGCGGTCTGATGCTTCTGTATCAGGCCTGGCTCAACTGGCGTCTGCAAAGGGCCTTGTCGGACCTGGTCGCCATTCCCGTCGCCGAGCAGTTCGGCGATGGCGTGATCGTTCTGGCCGGTGTGCTGGTCATGCTTTCTGGCGCGGCCTTGGCGGCTCTCAGCGGCTGGGCTGTCGTCGCCTTCATGGCGGGATGGACGGTCCAGGCGCTGTATCTGCTCTGGACCGATCATGTCTCTCGTATCGGGGAGCCTGAGGCCGTCAGCGGACGCCGCCAGTCAGTCTACGCCTTTACCGGCTACACCGCCGCCACCGGGATCGTCCTTTGGCTCCCGACGGTCGGCGTGCTGGGCTGAATAGGGGCGGCCTGGACGTGGCTGCGACGACAATTTGGCAAGGGCGGCAAGGTCCCGGCAGGGTCGCACCCGATCATCGTTAAAGAAACCGAGCCCGATCCCGCGCCCAGGGGAGGCGTGGACGACGCGGACCCAGGCGAAAACCAGGCCTAGCCGAACTCGGCCTCCAGGTCCGCAAGGCGGGCGGCCTGGTCCTCGGCGATCAGGGCGTCCAGCAGGGGGTCGATGTCGCCCTCCAGCACCTGGGGCAGGCTGTGCAGGGTCAGGCCGATCCGGTGGTCGGTCACCCGCCCTTGCGGGAAGTTGTAGGTGCGGATCCGTTCGGACCGGTCGCCCGATCCCACCTGGGACTTGCGCGAGTCGGCGCGGGCCAGATCCTTGGCCTGGCGCTGCATGTCGTACAGGCGGACGCGCAGGTTCTTCATCGCCTTGTCCCGGTTCACGTGCTGGGACTTTTCGGACGAGGTGACGACGATGCCGGTCGGCAGGTGGGTGATCCGCACGGCCGAGTCGGTCTTGTTGACGTGCTGGCCCCCCGCGCCGGAGCTGCGGAAAGTGTCGATGCGGATGTCCTGGTCGCGGATCTCGATCTCGACGTCCTCGACCTCGGGCAGGACGGCGACGGTGGCGGCCGAGGTGTGGATGCGGCCGCCGGCCTCGGTGGTCGGCACGCGCTGGACCCGGTGGACGCCGCTCTCGAACTTCAGCCGGCCGAACACGCCCTCGCCGGTGACGGTGGCGACGATTTCCTTGTAGCCGCCGGCGTCGCCTTCGGAGACGCTGTCGACCTCGACCCGCCAGCCCCGGGTGGAGGCATAGCGCGAATACATGCGGAACAGGTCGCCGGCGAACAGGGCCGCCTCGTCTCCGCCGGTGCCGGCGCGGACCTCCAGCACGGCCGAGGCGTTTTCATCGGCGTCGCGCGGGGCCAGCAGCAGGGCCACGTCGCGCTCCAACTGCGGCAGGCGGTCGGTCAGGTCGCGCAGCTCCTCCTGGGCCATGGCGGCCATTTCGGGGTCGGACGCCATCACCTCCAGATCGGCCATTTCGGCGCGGAGCCGGGCCAGGCCCTGGACCGCGTCGGCGACGGGCTTCAGCTCGGCGTGTTCCTTGGACAGGCGGACGATCTCGGCCCCGTCGGTCGCCGCGCCCATCCGGGCCTCCACCTCGTGGAAACGGTCGAGCACCTGATCGAGACGGGCCTGGGGCAGACGCAAGGCGGAACCATCCTGGGACAATGAGAGGGGCCGTCCTTAGCCCGCCTGGGGGGGCGATGTCGATCATCGCAACGCCGCCCGGCGCCGGGTTCGTGAACTATGATAACGATGGCGTCAGCCGAGGTGGCGAACGTCATGGTCCGGGTTTAGCTGGCCGTGGAGTCGCCGACGCTGTGAGAAGGACGCCATGTTCGACCGCCTGCCCCATCGCGCTTCTGAAACCCCCTACCCCATCCGGTCGGCGGAACCGCCGGTCGATCATGACGTGGAGGAACTCTGCCGCCTCTACGACCGGCGCCTGGCGGAGCGAGGGGGCGATCTGTCGCCGAGCCGCAGGCGTGAACTGGACGCCCTGGCGGTTCGATACGGCCTGGCCGTCGACCGTACCGCCGCCATGGTCTGGCGCGATCTGCGCGCCGTCATCAGTCGGACGGTGGGGCGGGCGTCGGACCAACCGGTCGCCGAACCAGCCCCAGCGCCGGCCCAGACCCCCGCTCCCGTCGAAACAGGCCCCCTGACGGTGCTGGTCGTTGAAGACGATCCAGACGCCGCAGCCGCCTTGACCGAGCTTTTGACCGAGGCCGGGCACAGGGTGGTCGGGCCGTTCCACAGCGCGGCGCCGGCTGAGGCGGCCGCGGCGCTGCACGCCATCGACGCCGCCCTGTTGGACGTCAATCTGTCGGACGGGGCGACGGGAAGGGGACTGGCGGAGCGATTGAAACGACGCTGGGACATACGGGTGGTGCTGACGTCGGGCGACGTCGAGGCCGTCCGCCGCGCCGATCCGGCCGAGACTGTCGTGTTCAAACCCTATACGGGGGCGCAGATTCTGGCGGCCTTGGCCTGTGGGCGACGCGAGGGCTGACGGCGGGCGCTTGCGTCCGGCCGGTGGGCGGGCGATCAGACGGCATGCTGTCGAACCGATCCCGCTACGCCCTCCGCGCCATGGTGCATCTCGCCGGCCTGCCGGGCGGGGGGCCCGCCACCATCGGTGAGATCGCCGAGGCCGCCGCGGCGCCGCGAAAGTTCCTGGAAGCCATATTGCTGGACCTGCGTCGGCGGCATCTGCTCGTGTCCAAACGCGGGAGGACCGGCGGCTACGCCCTGGCCGCGCCGGCCGACCGCATCAGTTTCGCCGATGTGATCCGAGCGCTGGAAGGCCCTCTGGCGCTCGCGCCCTGCGCATCCCGCACCGCCTTCGGGCCTTGTGAAACCTGCCCCGATGTGGACACCTGCCCTCTGCGTTCGGTCTTGCAGGACGGTCGGGACGCCGTCGCCGCCGTGTTCGAGGCGCGAACCCTTCTGCAAGCCGCAGCGAAATTTTCTCCTATTGACCAACTAGGAAATAAGCCGCCAACCTCGTGATCCTCCGGAGGGGCCATGCAAGACTTCCTGCTGTTTCTGTGCGTCGGGTTCTTGGCCCAGATCGTCGACGGCGCCCTGGGCATGGCCTATGGGGTGATCTCGTCCACTGTCCTGCTGTCGTTCGGCGTGCCGCCCGCGACGGCGTCGGCCAGCGTCCACGCCGCGGAAGTCTTCACCACGGCTGCGTCTGCGGGGTCGCACACGGTGAACAAGAATGTGAACTGGAAGCTGTTCGCCCCCCTGGCCCTGGGTGGGGTGGTTGGCGGCGGCCTGGGCGCCTTCGTCCTCACCAGCATCGACGGCGACCTGATCAAGCCCTGGATCACTGCCTATCTGGCGATCATGGGCGGTGTGATCATCTGGCGCGCCACCCGCCAGACGCGCGCGCGACTGTTTCCGTTGAAACTGGCCGGTCCCCTGGGGGTGGTCGGGGGCTTCTTCGACGCCGTCGGCGGCGGCGGCTGGGGGCCGACGGTCACGACGACCCTGGTGGGATCGGGCCAGGACCCGCGCGCCTCGATCGGCACCACCAATACGGCCGAGTTCTTCGTCACCTCCGCCATCTCCGCCACCTTCCTGGCGGCGCTGCTGACCGGCCACTGGGACCAGGCCGAGGGCGTGGCCACCCACGCCATGGCGGTGCTGGGCCTGATCCTGGGCGGGCTGATCGCCGCGCCCTTCGCCGGCGTCATCGCCCGGATCGCGCCGCGTCGGGTGCTGACCTACGGCGTCGGTGCCGTGGTTCTGCTGTCGGCGGGCTATCAGGCGCTGCGGCTGTTCAAGCTGATCTGAGCGAGTGGATAGAGCGATCTTTGCGAGTGCTAGCGGTATGTGTTAACGCTCCCTGGGGATGCCGGGAGGAATAATGCTTCGTTTTTCTAATGGTCTATTGGCCGCACTGTGGGTGGCGTCGTTGGCGGCGTGCGCCAAACCGTCCTATGATTATGTCCCGCTCGTGCAGGATATCAGCCGACCGGCGCTTGGCTCAGTCAATACAGTGGGTGTGGGCGAGCAGATGCTGGTTCAGGGGCGTTTCGAGGAGCGCGACGCGCTGATCTTGGACCGTGACACGCAGGTTGGAACGCTCGGAACCTACACCTTCACTGCCGGGCATTTCGTTCGGGTCGGAGGAAATGGGAATGTGGGATTTTACAATGAGAGCGCCGTACCCGGCAGCGGCCGCGTTCAACAAGGCATTTTGGCTGACCCATTTCAGGTGATCGAGTTTAACAGCGTTACGAACCAGATCTGCGGCGTGACCATCTTCAACCTCAAGGCCTGTAGGAAGGTCGATGGCGCTCGTGTCGAACGGGTGGTGGTCCAGAGCAACAATGCTTTTCAGCAGACGCTCATTTATAGTGGTCGGGTCGGTAGTAAGATCAACATAGGGTACCGAGAGTTCTCCGGAAATGTCGCGCGCCCTGCTTTTAACAACGACGTCGAATACGATCTGAGTGAATCGAAGACTATTGGCTATATGGGTGCCCAGATTGAAATTCTGGATGCTACTAATCAGAATATCCAGTATCGAGTCATTCGGAACTTTAACGCCGCTGCACGATAGCGGTGCTGCGCGCTATTCGGCCGCCTGAAGCTCCGCCGCCCGCGCCGCCTCCAGCTCGGCGGCCTTCTGTTCCACCAGCTCGACGATATGGTCGATCATGCCCTCATTGGCCTGTTTGTGGGCGATCTTGCCGTTCAGATAGACCATGCCCGCGCCCTTGCCGCCGCCGGTGAAGCCGATGTCGGTATAGAGGGCCTCGCCCGGGCCGTTCACGACGCAGCCGATGACCGACAGGCTCATCGGCGTCGAGATATGGGCCAGCTTTTCTTCCAGCAGGCCGACCGTCTCGATGACGTTGAATCCCTGACGCGCGCAGGACGGGCAGGCGATGATGTTGACGCCCCGGTGACGCAGGCCCAGCGACTTCAGAATGTCGAAACCGACCTTGATCTCCTCGACCGGATCGGCGGCCAGGGAGACGCGGATGGTGTCGCCGATCCCCGCCCACAGCATGGAGCCCAGGCCGATGGACGACTTGATCGTCCCTGTGCGCAGCGGCCCCGCCTCGGTCACGCCCAGGTGCAGGGGGCAGTCGATGGCGTCCGCCAGCTGCTGATAGGCGGCGACGGTCAGGAAGGGGTCGGAGGCCTTCACCGAGATCTTGAACTCGTGGAAGTCGTTGTCCTGCAGGATGCGGGCGTGGTTCAGGGCGCTCTCGACCATGGCGTCGGGGCAGGGCTCGCCGTACTTCTCGAGCAGCTCCTTCTCCAGAGAACCGGCGTTGACGCCGATCCGCATGGAGCAGCCGTTGTCGCGGGCGGCCTGGATGACGTCGCGGACCCGATCCGGGCTGCCGATATTGCCCGGATTGATGCGCAGGCAGGCGGCGCCCGCCTCGGCCGCCTCGATGCCGCGCTTGTAGTGGAAATGGATGTCGGCGACCAAGGGAACCTTGGCCTCGCGGACGATGGTGCGAAACGCTTGGGTCGATTCAACGTCGGGGCAGGAGACGCGAACGATGTCGGCGCCGGCCTCTTCCAGCTGACGGATCTGATCGATCGTCGCCGCCGCGTCGGACGTCGGCGTATTGGTCATCGACTGGACGCTGATCGGGGCGTCGCCGCCGACCAGGACGGAGCCCACGCGGATCTGACGGCTCTTGCGCCGTTCGATATGGCGCCAGGGACGGACGTGGCCGAGTTCTGAAGTGTGGTCGCTCATTTCCGGCCCATATAGGCGCTCTGCGGCTCCGCGACCACCGGCGTAACGGTCAGTTCGTCGTTACGCCGGCGCCGGGATTGGCGACCGTCTCGCCCGTCGGTGCGGCGTCCTGGGTTCGCAGGAGCTGAGCCGAACGCTCGGCCTGAAGCTGGGCCTGACGGCGCGCCTGCTCCTCCGCCACCTGCCGGGCCGCCTGTTCGGCGCGGCTGTTCAGCTGGGTCAAAGGGGTCAGAAGGGCGGGCAGGACGCCGCTATGCTCGCCGTTCAGATAGACGTCAAAGGCGGCTGGATCAGACACGTCGATCGTGGCGCTGACGCCCATGGGGGCACGCCAGGCCTCTCCCGGCGCCATCTGCCGGGCGAACAGGGCCTGACCCCCGCCCAGCCTGACCACCAGGGCGCCCGCCTTCTTGGCCTGAATGACCACCTGAGAGGCGGTGGCCGGGGCGCCGTAGACGGCGCCGCGCGGATTGAACGCCTTCTGAACCGGGGCGGCGTCCGCCGCCTGGGCCGCCGCGATCACCGCCGGATCGTTCGGATCGACCCCGGTCAGCTGGGCCTCAAGGCCGGGCGTGACATAGAGGGCGGGCGTCGTCTGGTCCGGCGGCGCAGCCCTGGGGGCGCCCAGCGCGATCGGGGCGGCCTGGCCGGGCACCTCTCCCAGCCGCCAGCTTTCCGGCACGGCGGCGATGTCGGACGGGCGGACCTCCTGGTGGATGTTGAGGCGCTGAAACACGTTCCAGCCGATCAGGGCGACGGCCACTATGGCGACGAGACCGATGATCCGCGGCGAATAGCGTTTGACGTCCTCAAAGGCGATGCCGATCGGCGCCTTCAACGGGGCGGAGGTGTCCGGGCTTTCGCGCTTGAACCGCTCCACGGCCAGCTGTTCGTCCAGCCCCAGGGCCGCCGCATAGCCCCGCACATAGCCGATGGCGAAGACGCGCGAGGGCAGGGACGACCAGTCGTTCTGCTCCAGAGCGATCAGGAAGCGGGTATGGACCTTGGTTTCGGCGGAGAGATCGGCCAGGGACTTTCCCGACTGTTCGCGGGCGCGGCGCAGGCCGTCGCCCAGAGTCGCGGCCTCGGTGATGGAGGGCGCGAGGTCCTTCCAGTCCGGATGAGCCTTGAACTCTTCGGGGGCGTTCCCCGCATCCAGCGCCATGACGCCTGACCCCACACTCGGAACGACAGAGAGCCGCCCCGTACTCGCAACGGACCCGTCCGGTAGCATGTCTTCGCGACGGGACGCGCCTCTCCCCTTCGGCGGACCCCATGCGTCCTGTGGATAAACCATATCGTCAGCCCCATCAACGGCGTTTCCCGATTCGGGATGCGCGCGCCAATCCTCAGGCGGCGACGTTCAATTTCCGGGCCAGGGATTCGATCTCGTTGCGGATCGAACCGGTGGAGAGGTTCAGCAGATTGTTCAGGCCGCGCCGCGCAGCCGTCAGATCGGCCGACAGGATCATCCGTTTGACCGGCCCGACCCCGCCCGCAGGCGCCGACAGGCGGGTGAAGCCCAGGGTGATCAGGGCGAAGGCCTCCAGCGGCCGGCCCGCCAGCTCGCCGCAGATCGAGACCGGGGTGCCGGTGTCGGCGCAGGCCTTCTGGATGGTCTGGAGCGCGCGCAGGGTCGGCGGCGACAGAGGGTCGTAGCGGTCCGACACCAGGGGATTGGTCCGGTCGGCGGCGTACATGTACTGGAACAGGTCGTTGGTCCCGATCGAGACGAAGTCGGTCAGGGGCAGAAGCGCGTCCAAATGCCACAGCAGGGACGGGCATTCGACCATGGCGCCGACGCGCAACAGGGCGGGCAGGGCGCGGCCGCGCCGCCGGGCCCAGGCGCATTCGACGTCGACCAGTTCGCGCGCGGCCCGGAACTCGTCCACCGTCGCGATCATCGGGAACATGACGCGCAGTTCGCGGCCCGCCGCCGCCGTCAGCAGGGCCCGAAGTTGCATTCGCAGCAGGGACGGCCGGTCCAGGCCCAGGCGGATGGCGCGTCGGCCCAGGGCGGGGTTTTCCTCCCGCTCCGCCTCCAGATAGGGCAGGACCTTGTCGCCGCCGATGTCCAGGGTGCGGAAGGTGACGGGCCGGTCGCCGGCGGCGTCCAGCACCAGCTTGTAAAGGGCGGTCTGGGCGTCCAGCCGGGGCAGTTCGTCCGAGACCATGAACTGGAATTCAGTGCGGAACAGGCCGATGCCTTCCGCCCCCGTCTCGTTCAGATTCTCCAGATCCACCGCCAGGCCGGCGTTGGTCAAAAGGCTGATCCGCTGGCCGTCCAGGGTCACGGCGGGGGTGTCGCGCAGCTGGGCGAACTGGGCCCGGCGCTGGTCACGTACAGCCATTCGCGACTGGACGGCCTCGATCATGTCGGGGCGAGGGCGCAGATAGGCCTCGCCGGTCTCGCCGTCGGCGATGACCATATCGCCTTCCGACAGCCGGTCGCGCAGTCCCATCAGACGACCGACGCAGGGAATCTGCAGCGCGCGGGCCACGATGGCGGCGTGGCTGGCCGTCGATCCCTCTTCGAGCAGCAGGCCCTTCAGCTTGTCGCGCGGATATTCCAGCAGATCAGCCGGACCCAGGTTGCGCGCCACCACTATGGCGTCGTCGGGCAGTTCGCGCTCGCCGGGCTTGTCGCCCGCCAGCACCCGCAGCAGCCGGTTGGCCAGGTCTTCGAAGTCGTGCAGCCGCTCGCGGATATAGGGGTCGCGCGCCTGGGCGAAGCGGGCGCGGTGTTCGTTCCTGACTCGGTCCACCGCCGCCTCTGCGGTCAGGCCGTTCCTCACCGCCTCTTCCAGCGACCGGTTCCAGCCCCGATCGTCGGCGAACATCCGATAGGTCTCCAGCACCTCGAACGAGGGACCGGCCAAGCCCTGACCCTTGTCCAGCATGGCGTCCAGACCGGTCTTCAGCGAGGCCAGGGCCAGCTTCAGGCGGGCCTCCTCCAGACCGGGGTCCTCCGCCAGCAGTTTTTCCGGCGGCAGGGGCGCCTCGTGCAGCACCACATGGCCGAACGCCAGGCCGTCGCCGAACTTCTGGCCTTTCAGCCGTTCCGGCCGATGCGGCGCCAGTTCGACGTCGCGCAGCTCCTCCTGGTCCAGCAGTTCGCCCGAGGAGACGGTTTCGGCCAGGACCATGGCTATGGTCTGGATGTCCTCGACCTCGTCCTCGTCATAGCGCCGCTCGGTGCGGTTCTGCACCACCAGCACGCCAATGGCGCGGCCGCCGCGCAGCAGCGGGGCGCCGAGGAAGGCGTGATAGGGGTCTTCGCCCGTTTCCGGACGATAGGAGAAGGCCGGATGCGACGGGGCGTCCGACAGACTGATCGGCTGGGCGGTCCGCGCCACTTCGCCGACCAGACCCTCGCCTGGGCGCAGACGGGTGTTGTGGACGGCGCCGGGGTTCAGACCTTCGGTCGCGAAAAGCTCCAGCTCGCCCGAGGCCCGGCGCAGATAGATGGAGCAGACCTCGGCGACCATCGACCGGGCGATGATCTGCACCACCATGTTCAGGCGGTCCTGAGCCGGGGTCGCGCCCGCGCCCGCCCCGCCCAGAGCCTCGCGGATCTGGCGCAGGAGGTTGCGTGGTCCCCTGGTCATCGCGCCGCCTGCCGGCATCATGGCTCCCGCGCCTCGGCGCCGCAGCGCCCGTTCAAATCACCTATACAGCGTCCAGGCCGTAAGCCGAATGGAGGGCGCGCACGGCCAGTTCGGCATAGGCGGCGTCGATCAGCACGCTGATCTTGATCTCCGACGTCGAAATGGCCTGAAACTTGACCCCCTTGTCGGCCAGGGCCTTGAACATGGTCTGGGCCACGCCGGCGTGGCTGCGCATGCCGACCCCGACGACGGAGACCTTGGCCACGTCCTCATCGACACGGATCTCCTCGAAGGCCAGGTCGGCCTGGGCCGCCTTCATGATGTCGGCGGCGCGCACGGCGTCGCGGCGGCCGGTCGTGAAGGTCAGGTTCACCGTATTGGCGGTGCGGGCCTGGCTCTGGACGATCATGTCCACATTGACGTTGGCCTCGGCCAGACGGGTGAAGACGTCTGCGGGGGCGTCCACCCGGTCGGACAGGCCCAAAAGGGTGATGCGGGCCTCGTCACGGCTCATGGTCACGCCGGACACGATGCGTTTTTCCACGATCTCCTCCTCGTCGCAGATCAGGGTTCCGCCCTTGTCGGGCATTTGGCCGGACTCGTCCGGTTCGATGAAGCTGGACAGAACCCGCACAGGCACCTGTTTGGCCATGGCGAGTTCGACCGATCGGGTTTGCAGCACCTTGGCCCCCAGGGAGGCCATTTCCAGCATCTCCTCGAAGGAGACCTTGTTCAGACGCCGCGCGCGGCTCTCGATGCGGGGATCGGTCGTATAGACCCCGTCCACGTCGGTGTAGATGTCGCAGGGGCAGGACAGGGCGGCCGCCACGGCGACGGCCGAGGTGTCCGATCCGCCCCGGCCCAGGGTGGTGATCTTGCCGTCGGGGGTCACGCCCTGGAAGCCGGGCACGACGGCGATTTCGCCCGCATCGACGGCGGCGCCCAGCTTCTCGCCGGGGATGTCGACGATCCGGGCGCGGCCGTGGGCGTCGTCGGTGACGATCGGCACCTGCCAGCCCATCCAGGACCGGGCGTTCAGACCCATGTTGCGCAGCGTCATGGCCAGGAGGCCGGACGTCACCTGTTCGCCCGAGGCCACCACCACATCATATTCGTCGTCGCTGAGCGGCAGGCCGGCGGCGGCCGGGCCGGCGCCGTCGGTCCAGGCGACCAGCTCGTTCGTCTTGCCGGCCATGGCCGAGACGACGACAGCCACCTTCTTGCCCGAGGCGGCCTCTGCGGCGACGATCCGCGCCGCGCGACGAATGCGTTCGAGGTCCCCCATGGAGGTGCCGCCGAACTTCATCACCAGTCGTGTGGTTTCGGGCCGCGTCATCGTGGCGTTCCGCCCCCTGCTTGCGTGAAAGGGCGCGAAGGTCCATCCCTCGCGTCATGACCGCTTCTAGCGACGCCGCACCGTCTCGCCTACCCCGCGAAGGGCATGGTTTTTCGCAAAATTCGCCCGAAGGCGCATTCGGCGCATCGATTGACCCGGCCGACGTCGCCCGCTTCTCGGCCCAGGCGGCCGAATGGTGGGATGCGCACGGGCCGTTCGCACCTCTGCATCGGTTCAATCCCGCGCGGTTGAAGCTGATCCGCGAGCAACTGTGCGCCCGGCTGGGCCGGGATTCGCGAGCGCGCCGCCCGTTCGAGGGTCTGGCCCTGCTGGACGTCGGCTGCGGCGGCGGGCTGATCGCCGAGCCGATGCGGCGGATGGGCTTCACCGTCACCGCCATCGACGCCTCGACCGAGAACATCGGCACGGCGCGCGCCCATGCCGAGATGGTCGGGCTGGACATCGCCTATCGCCCGGCGACCGTCGAACAGATGGAGGCGGAAGGGGCGGGGCCGTTCGATGTGGTCCTGACCATGGAGGTGATCGAACATGTCGCCGATCCGGAAGGCTTCGTGCGCGCCTGTTCGCGCCTGGTCCGGCCGGGCGGGGTGATGATGGTCGCCACCCTGAACCGCACCCTGAAGTCCCTGGCGCTCGGCAAGGTGGCGGCGGAATATGTGCTGCGCTGGGTGCCGGCGGGGACGCACGACTGGCGCCAGTTCCTGAAGCCCGAGGAGATTCGGGAAATGCTGGCGGCGGAGCCGGTGACGGTCGAGGGCCCCTACGGCCTGAACTATGACCCGCTGACGGATCGCTGGAGCCAGAGCGACGACGCGGGGATCAACTATATGATGGTGGCCACGCGGGCCTGAAACGCGAAAGGCCGCCCCGAAGGGCGGCCTTTCCTTTTTGGGCCGAAGCCTCACACCTTCGAAGCGCGGCTGCGGGTCCAGGCGTAGAGGCCGATCACGGCGACGGCGAAGCCGACGATCCCCGCCGGCATGGCCGGCCAGGTCGAACCCTCGGGCAGCATGGCGAACGGCGCGTCGTCGCGGGTGGCGACGATGACCCCGGCGGTGAAGACGCCGAACAGGCTTTCGCCCACGATCAGGCCCGAGGCCAGCAGCACGCCCATGCGGCGCGCCACATCGGCGTAACGGGTGCTGGAGACCGCCTTGTCGTAGATCCAGCCGCAGACGGCGCCGATGACCAGCATGGTGGTGACGGCGGCCGGCAGATAGAAGCCGATGCCGACGGCCAGGGGCGGCAGCTTGATCTTCTTGCCGGTCGCCTTCTCCAGCACGGCGTCCAGGATGATGATGACCACGCCGATCACCGCGCCCAGGCCGATCAGGTCCCAGCGCAGGTCGCCGCCGATGACGCCGCGCGCCAGGGCCGAGATCAGGGTGGCCTGAGGCGCCGCCAGGGTCTTGGCCCCCTCGACGATGGCGGGCGGGCCGCCCTCGAAGCCGAAGGCCTGGTTCAGAAGGTTCAGGATCAACGGAATGACCAGGGCGCCGGCGCCGACGCCGACGATCAGGGCGACCTGCTGGCGCCAGGGCGTGGCCTCGACCAGCTGGCCGGTCTTCAGATCCTGGAGATTGTCATTGGCGATGACGGCGACGGCGAAGACCACGGCGGTCACGATCAGGGCGAAGGCGATGATGGACGGATCGGCGGGCACGCCCGCGATCGCCATCACGCCCAGCATCAGCAGGGAGGCGATCACGACGGCCAGTATGCCGACGCCCGAGACCGGGCTGTTCGAGGAGCCGATCAGGCCGGCCATGTATCCGCAGATGGCGGCCACGGCGAAACCGATCAGGACGACATAGACCAGGCCGCCGATCACCAGCAGGGGCGTCGATCCGGCCAGGGCCGGGGCGGTCTGGGCGAACCAGGCCAGAAGGCCGGCGATGCCGATCAGACAGACGAGCGAGATACCGCCCACCAGCTTGATCGGCAGATCCTGTTCGGTCAGTTCCAGCGCCTCGCCGTGATTGCGGCGGGCGTTGGCGGCCAAGGCCGAGGTCAGGCCGCCGACCAGGGGACCGGCCAGCTTGATCAAGGTCCAGATGGCGGCCACGCCGATGACGCCGGCGCCCATGAAGCGGACTTCGCGGCTCCAGACCCGTCCGGCCAGCTCCTCGGCGCCCGTCCCGGCGGGCAGGGTGGAGGCGATGGAGGGGATGCCGTGCGCCGTCAGCCAGGCCACGGTGTCGGGGCTGGTCAGGATCGGCACGGCGATGGCCCAGGCCAGGATCAGGCCGAACAGCTGGGCCAGGCCGACCGTCAGGCCGATCAGGTGGCCGGCGCCCAGAAGGGCGAACTGCATGCCGAAGCCCATGCCGGTGGCCCCGCCGCCCAGGGCGGCCGGAAGCTTGAAGAACTTGGCGGCCTCGCCGGCGAAGACGCGGCCCGCGACCAGCAGGGCGTAGCCGGCCGAGACGACGGCGCCGGCGACCACGATCCACAGGCCGGACTTGTTCTCGCGCACCGCGCTCTCGGTCTGTTCGGCTCCGCGCGAGCCGACCTTCAGCACCTCGGCGGCGGCGACGCCTTCCGGATAGGGCAGGCCGCCGCCCGTCACCAGGGCGCGGCGCAGCGGGATGGAGAAGGTCACCCCCAGGACGCCGCCCAGGATGCAGATGGCCACCGACTGCCAGAAGGGAAACTCCAGCCACCAGCCGATCATCACCAGGCCCGGCAGGACGAAGATGATCGAGCTCATGGCCCCGCCGACCGAGGCCACGGTCTGGACCGTCATATTCTCCCAGATGGTCGAGGTCTTGAAGGCCCGCAGCACGGCCATGGAGATGACCGCCGCCGGAATGGCCGAGGCGAAGGTCAGGCCGACCAGAAGGCCCAGATAGGTGTTGGCGGCGGTGAAGATCACCGCCAGCAGGCAGCCCAGCACAAGGGCGCGAAGGGTCAGTTCAAGCCGGCCCTTTCGGGTTTGGGGCGCAGCGACGGCGTCAGTCATGAAGATCGGTTCCCACGTTCGACCGGGACGTAAGCCCATAACGGCCCCTGCGGCAACTGGTCACGCTCAGCGGACTCCTCAGGCGGGTAGGGGCCGGCTCCAGCGAAGGCGCCGGCGCGCCCGCCGAACCAGGCCCGGGGCGGCCGCCGTCACCCGATAGACCCCCGCCATGACCAGGGCCGTCAGGGCCCAGGACAGCAGGATGTCGGACAGGAAATGCCCGCCGAAGGCCAGCCGGTTCATCGACAGGGCCAAGGCGTAGACGAGCCCCAGCGGCAGGACCGCCGGTCGCCACCGCGCCGGAGTGACCACCAGCAGGACGCCCACCATCCAGGCGGCGCTGGAGCCCTCGCCGGAGACGAAGGAGCAGTTGGACTGGCAGGCGTCGCTGATCACCCAGGCCGGGGTAAAGGCCGCGTCGCCGCCGAACTGGTCGATCTGGACCGGGCGAGCGCGCCCCCAAAGGCTCTTGAACAGCAGATTGACGACCAGCCCCGGTCCGAGGGCCAGGGCCGCGACGGCGAACATCGCCCGCCGCGCTGCGGCGCCGACGGAACGCCCGCGCAGGGCCCGCCAGATCAGGCGGCCGATCACCCCCAGCAGCAGGAGGGCCAGGACCAGGGTGGAACTCTTGCGCAAGGCCTTGAGCACGGGATCGCCCGCCAGGAAGAAGCCGGCCTCAGGTCGGTAGAAGAAGCGGCTCACGGCGATGTCCACGCCTGGAAAGACCAGAAAATAGGCGCTGATCGCCAGGACGGCCGCCGCAGCCAGAACAGCTGCGTCGTCGCGCGTGAGGCGAAGGCGAGCGCTCAAGTCCGTCCAGGACGAGAGGCGCAGACGCGGCGCGGGCGTGATGACGGACTGAGACACATTCCCCCCGGATTGGTCTGGAGACGCCAATGCCAGAGTGCGGTGTCGTTCCCGCGTCATTACGAACAATGTTTTCCAAACATCGGGGCGAGCACGGACGATCGACTTGGCCTAGGTTCCAAGACCGGCTAGGAGCGCCCCATGCCTGAACTTCCCGAGGTCGAAACCGTCCGGCGCGGCCTGACGCCGGTGCTGGCGGGCGCGCGTCTGTCGCGGGTGCGGATCAACCGGCCCGACCTGCGCTTTCCGTTCCCGGAAGGCTTCGTTGAGCGGCTGGAGGGGGCGACGGTCGAACGCGTGGACCGGCGAGCCAAATATCTGCTTCTGCCCCTGTCCACCGGCGAGACCTGGATCACCCATCTCGGCATGACCGGCCGTTTCACCCTGGACGGCGCCCAGCTGGGCGAGTTCGAGGAGGCGGCGCCCATCGCGGGCAAGCACGAGCATTTCAGCGGCTGCGCCGTGCGCGACGGCGCCGCGACCCGGATCGGCTATGCCGACGCGCGCCGGTTCGGCTTCATGGGCCTGATCCCCACCGCCCAGGTCGAGGCCCATCCCTGGTTCGCCGGCCTGGGTCCCGAGCCGCTGGGCAATGGCTTTTCCGGCGCCCATCTGGCCGAGGCCTTCGCGGGCAAGACGCAGAACATCAAGGTCTCCCTGCTGGACCAGAGGATCGTCGCCGGCCTGGGCAACATCTATGTCTGCGAGGCCCTGTACCGGGCCCGGATCTCGCCCCTGGTGGCGGCCGGATCGCTGTCGAAGGCGCGGCTGGAGACCCTGGCCTCGGTGGTCCGCGACGTGCTGAACGACGCCATCGCCGCCGGGGGATCGACCCTGAAAGACTTCGCCAACGCCGAGGGCGGCCAAGGCTATTTCCAGCATCGGTTCGACGTTTACGGCCGCGAGGGCGAACCCTGTCGGGGCGAGGGCTGCGCGGGGACGGTCGCCCGGATCGTCCAGGGCGGACGCTCCACCTTCTACTGCCCCTCATGCCAGAAGCGCTGAGGCGACGGGCCGTCATGACGAACGGCCGTCGATCCTCTATGACCGGCGTCAACAGAGGAGACCACCCATGGCCGACGCCTATTCCACCCTGCTGATCGAACGCTGCGCCGACGGCTATGCGGTCGTGACCCTGAACCGGCCCGAGGCGCTGAACGCCCTGAACTCGACCCTGTTCGGCGAACTGGCGGCCTTCCTGGATGCGGTCGAGACGGACGACAGCGTGCGCTGCCTGATCCTGACCGGCTCGGCCAAGGCCTTCGCCGCGGGCGCCGACATCAAGGAGATGGCGGACCAGTCCTACGCCGACATGTTCAAGGGGAATTTCTTCGCCCTGGGCCATGACCGGATCACCCGCTTCAGAAAGCCGATCATCGCCGCCGTGTCGGGCTACGCCCTGGGCGGCGGATGCGAACTGGCGATGTTGTGCGACTTCATCATCGCCTCGGAGACCGCCAAGTTCGGCCAGCCCGAGATCAATCTGGGCGTGGCGCCCGGCATCGGCGGCTCCCAGCGGCTGACCCGTCTGGTCGGCAAGTCCAAGGCCATGGACATGATCCTGACCGCCCGGATGATGGATGCGGCCGAGGCCGAACGCGCCGGTCTGGTCAGTCGTGTCGTGGCGCCCGAGGCCCTTCTGGACGAGGCCCGCGCGGCCGCCGCCAAGATCGCCTCGCAAAGCCCGCTGGCGGTGATGATGAACAAGGAGATGGTCAATGTCGCCCTGGAGACGACCTTGACCGAGGGCGTCCGTTTCGAACGCCGCCTGTTCCACTCCCTGTTCGCCTTCGACGATCAGAAGGAGGGCATGGCCGCCTTCGTCGAAAAGCGCAAACCCGACTTCAAGGGGCGGTGACCGACCGCCGCAGCCGTCAACCGATCGCCGTGATCCGGCGTTAGGAGCGGACCATGCGCCGCCTTCTTGTCTCGCTCCTCGCCATCCTGTTCGTCGTCCTGCCCGGAGCCGCCTCGGCTCAGGGGTCGGCTGCGTTCCTGCCCGCCTTCCGCTCCGATCGGATCATCGTGGAGACGCGAGGCGCGGGGCCGGACGTGATCTTCATCCCCGGCCTGGGATCGACCGGGGCGGCCTGGCGGTCGACGGCGGACAGGCTGGAGGGCCGCTATCGGGTTCATCTGGTGACGATCCGCGGCTTTGGTCAGACGGACATCGGCGCCAACACCCGCGGCGCCCTGGCCGCCCCGGCTGCGCTGGAGATCGAACGCTACATCCGCGAGCAGAGGCTGTCCCGGCCCGCTCTGATCGGCCATTCCCTGGGCGGTCAGATCGCGCTGCGGGTGGCGGCGGACATGCGCGGCCGAGTCGGGCGGGTGATGGTGGTCGATTCCGCCCCCTTCTTTCCGGCCCTGGTCGATTCCCGCGTCACGACGCGCGAGGTCGAGCCCTTGGCGCGGCTGGGCTATCAGGCCCTGATGCTGTTCGGCGACCAGGCGCTGAAGGGCCAGGTCTCGGCCCTGGGCGGGGACTTGGGTCTGGCGGGCGACATGGTGTTCGACGGCCTGGGTCTTCAGGGCGGCGACCGGCGCGTTCTGGCCCAGGGGCTGTACGAGGCCCTGACCGTGGATCTGCGTCCTCGCCTGCGCGACGTCACCGCCCCGGTGACGGTGGTCTACGGCTGGACGCGGGATACGAACAATCCGCGCAACCGGCTGGAGGGGCTTTACCGCTACGGCTTCTCCGCCCTGCCGCGTCCGGCCCAGTTCGTCCGCATCGAAGGCGCCGACCACCAGGTGATGATCGACCAACCGGCCCGGTTCCAGGCGGCGGTGGAGCAGTTTCTGGGATAGGCAAAGATCTTCCCCCGCTTGCGGGGGAAGTGTCAGCTCGTCGAGCGCAGCGAGACGGCTGACGATGGGGGAAGTTCCGCTTCTGGAAGAAAGAAGACTTCCCCCTCCGACCCTGGTTCGCTGCGCGAACGCCGGGCCACCTCCCCCGCAAGCGGGAGAGGGTCTTATTGGCCTTTGGCCTCGCGATAAATGTGATCGGTCACGGCGGGAAGATCGTTCAGCACGTCGCGGGCCGGAATCCGCAGGGTGCGTATGCCCTGCTCGAGCAGGAAGGCGTCGCGGCGCGCGTCCTGCGCCGCACGGCCGTCGTGACTGTCGCCGTCGATCTCGACCGCCAGTCGAACGCCGGCGCAGTAGAAGTCGAGCACATAGGGCGGTATCGGGTGCTGGCGTCGGAATTTCAGCCCGCCCAATTTCTCGCCCCGCAGCGCCTGCCAGAGCTGGACCTCGGGCAGGCTCATGTCCCGCCGCAGATCGCGCGCCTTGTCGATGATGTCGGAAGGACGACCGTCTACGGACTCCAGACCCTTCGCCAACGTCTCCAGCACCCCCTTGCCGTAGCGGTCCAGTTTCGACTGGCCCACGCCGGGCAGGGCGGCCAGGGCCGTCAGGTCGCCGGGTTCGGCCTGGGCGATCTCCAGCAGGGTCTTGTCCTGGAAGATGACATAGGGCGGGACGTGCTGTTCCGAAGCACGCTCGCGGCGCCAGGCGCGCAAGGCCTCGAACCGGGCGCGGACGTCGGCGTCCATGGTCTCGAGCGCGGCGTTGCGGCCCTCGCCCGAGCGGTCGCGGCGGCCGGAGCTGGAGGCGCGGACGGGAAGCCGGCGCACCTCGATCTTGCGTTCGGCCTTGTAGACGGCGCGCACCGCCTCGGGGTCGCCCAGGCCGACCAGGGGCTTGCCGTCGTTCGGGTCCTCGACCAGCAGGCCCTCGAACAGCAGGTGGTCGATGATGTCGCGCCAGCCGTTGGGCGAGACGTCGGCGCCTATGCCCCAGGTGGACAGCTGCTGCTCCCACGGCTGTACATCCTTGGTGCGGCTGGTCAGGTGGTCGATCACCCGGCCCCGGCCGAAGCGGCCGCCCAGACGCTGGACCGCCGCCAGGGCCTTTTGGGCGGGGACGGTGGCGTCATAGGTCTGGGGCGGGTCGCCGCAGATGTCGCAGACGCCGCAAGGGGCCGCGTCGGTCTCGCCGAAATAGCGGCGCACGGCCTGGGCGCGGCAGACAGCCCCGTCCAGCATGGCGAACAGCTGGCGAGCCTTGCGCACCTGAACCTGTTTGACCTCCTCGGCCATCGGGCGGCCGTCCAGCCGGCGCAGGGTCCAGGCGATGTCGGAGGGGCCGTACAGGGTGATGCCCTCGGCCGGTTCGCCGTCGCGCCCGCCCCGCCCGATCTCCTGCCAATAGGCCTCCAGCGAACCCGGCGGATCGGCGTGGATGACGAAGCGGACGTCGGCCTTGTCCACCCCCATGCCGAAGGCGATGGTGGCCACCATGACGGCCCCGTCCTCGGCTAAGAACCGCTCCAGACGGCGGTCGCGCTCCTTCGTATCCATGCCGGCGTGATAGGCGATGGCGTCGGTCCCGGCGTCGCGCAGCGCCTGGGCCACCCGTTCGCAGCCGTCGCGGCTGCCGCAATAGACCACGCCCGACTTGCCCCGCCGTTCGCGCACCAGTTCGATGACCCGGGCGTCGGTCCTGGCGCGCGAGGCGCTCTCCTTGCGTTCGGCCGACAGCTGCAGGTTCGGGCGGGCGAAACTGTCGACGAAGACCCGGGCGCCCTCCAGCCGCAGCGAGCGCAGGATGTCGTCGCGGGTGCGGGCGTCGGCGGTCGCGGTGACGGCGATGCGCGGGACGTGGGGGAACCGCTCGGCCAGCAGGCCCAGGTTGCGATAGTCGGGGCGGAAGTCGTGGCCCCACTGGCTGACGCAGTGGGCCTCGTCGATGGCGATCAGGCTGAGCGGCAGCTCGGCCAGCCGGTCCATCATGGCGCCCGCCGCCAGGCCTTCGGGCGAGACGTACAGCAGGTCCAAAGCGCCGGAGCGGGCGGCGGCCCAGATGGCCGACCGTTCGTCCAGCGAGACGCCGGAATCCAGCCGGGCGGCCGCCACCCCCTGCTGTTTCAGGGCCTCGACCTGGTCGGTCATCAGGGCGATCAGGGGCGAGACCACCAGGCCCAGGCCGGGGCGAAGGATGGCCGGGATCTGATAGCAGACGCTCTTGCCGCCGCCGGTCGGCAGGACGGCCAGGACGTCGCGCCCGGCTAGGACCTCGGCCACCACCTCGCTTTGCAGGCCGCGGAAGTCGCCATGGCCCCAGACCCGCGACAGCAGAGAGCGGGCGTCGGCCAGACCGGGCGTCGTGGCGGGGCGGGGCTGGGTCTGCGTAGCCGGCATCCGAAGGTTGTGCACTCTTTGTTCCGGCCTGCGAAGCCCCTTTGACCGCTTTCACGGCCGAGCGGCTGACGCGGCTGGGGACGGATCAGTGCGCAGGCGAGGGGGCGAACTGGCCGCCGACGCGATAGCGGTACAGATAGGAGGGCGCGATCGACTCCATGCTGGCCGGATGGACGACGCCCAACGCGGCCAGACCCTCGGCGTCCGGCGAGACCACATTGTCCTTCTGCAGCATGACGACCTGATCGCGGGTCAGGGGCGGGGTCAGACCGATCAGGCTGACGGTCTGGAGCAGCGAGCCCAGCAGCCGGGCGACCGGGAAGGGAATGGGCGCCAGCAGACGGTCGCGACCCGTCTCCCGCTTCACCAGCTCCAGCACTTCGCGGAAGGCATAGATATCCGGTCCGCCCAGTTCATAGGTTCGGCCGGCCGCGTCGCCGCGCGTCACGGCCCGGGCCACGGCCTCGGCCACATCGCCGACATAGACCGGCTGGAACCGGGTCTTGCCGCCGCCGATCAGCGGCAGGGCGGGCGCCAGGGTCGCCATGGCGGCGAACCGGTTCAGGAAGCCGTCGTCGGCGCCGAAGACCAGGGACGGACGCAGGATGACGGCGTCGGGATAGACGGCGCGGATCTCGTTTTCCGCCTCGCCCTTGGTGCGGGCGTAGGCGGAGGGGCTGTCGGCGTCGGCGCCGATGGCCGAGATCTGGACGACCCGTTCGACGCCGGCGGCCTTGGACGCCTGGGCGATGTTCCTGGCGGCCTCGACGTGGGCGCTCTTGAAGCCGCGCTTGCCGCCGCCGTCGTGCAGGACGCCGACCAGATTGACCACGGCGTTCGAGCCGCGCACGGCCGCCGCCACGTCCTCGGCGCTGGTGACGTCGCAGCGCATGAACTGGATCTGGCCCGGATCGCCGGCCGTCTGGACCTCGATGGCCAGAACCGGGTTGCGCACCGCCACGCGGATGCGCCAGCCGCGACGGGCCAAGGCGCGCACCGCCTGGGCTCCGATGAAGCCCGAACCTCCGAAGAGGGTCACGACGCCGGGGGCGAGGTCAGCCATGGGAGAAGCTCCAGTGAATTCCGTGTCGGCGGGATAGCCGATGGGGCGCCGCATCGCAACGCGGGCGACCCGGTCCGGGCGGATGAAACGAAAAACGGCGTCCGATTTGTCCGATCTGTCCGATCCGCGCCGTCGTCCGGTCCTGAAAAAGAGTGTCCGATGTGTCCGATGTGTCCGGTTCGCGCGGTCGTGCGCTCCCAAAAAAGGTGTCCGAAGTGTCCGATCTGTCCGATCCGATCTCTTCGCCCGTCCGCCGCCTCCGGTCGTCCCCGTCGATCCCGACTGTCGCACGGCGGGCGGCCCAGGGGCGTAGAAGGCGGGTTTGGAGTCCTAACCGGTTGGAAAGGCTGAGGGCGGCTTGGCGATCGAGCGGCGCTCGCCCATCTAGAGCATGATCGTTTCGGACGGAACCGCTTCGCGGTTCCGACAGAAGCGTGAATCATGCTCTCGCTTTAATCTGGAGCCTGATTCACCGTTTCAGCGGAACCGCGAAGCGGTTCCTCCTCAACGGATCAGGCTCTAAGGACAATGCAGATTTTCACCATCGGATATGAGGGGGCGACCCAGGCGGAGGTGATCGGGCGGCTGAAAGGCGCCGGGGTCGATCTGCTGATCGACGTGCGGGCGGTCGCCGCCTCGCGCCGCGCCGGCTTTTCCAAGACGGTCCTGGGCGAAAGCCTGAAGGCCGAGGGGATCGACTATCTGCATCTGCGGGGCCTGGGCACGCCCAAGGCCGGTCGCGACGCGGCCCGCAAGGGCCATGTCGCCGAGATGCGCGCGATTTTCGCCGACCATCTGGCCGAGCCCCAGGCCCAGGTGGAGTATGCGCGGCTGAAGGATCTGGCGGGGGAGAAGCGCGTGGCCCTGCTGTGTTTCGAAGCCGATCACGCGGGGTGCCACCGCGCGGTGTTGGCCGAGCGGCTGGCGGAGGAGGACGGGGCGACGGTGGTCAATCTGTAGGGGTGGTGGCGAGGCCCACCTTCCCCCGCTTGCGGGGGAAGCGTCAGGTCGTGGCGCGAAGCGACACGCCTGACGATGGGGGGCGTTTTTCCTCTGAAACAAGACTCCCCTCTCCGACCCTGGTTCGCTTCGCGAACGCCGGGGATGGTCTCTCCCGCAAGCGGGAGAGGGTCTTTTGCTTTACGGCCGACCCACCAGGTCGTCGACCGAACCGCTGGTGACCGGATGGTACAGGGGCCGGGCCTCGGCGTAGATGCGGCGGGCGATGGGCCGGCCCCAGTCGCCCTCGTTCCACAGGGTCTGGAACAGGGGCAGGACGAACTTGCGTCGGCCCTGGCTGGTCAGGAACCGCTCAGCCGTGGCGACCGACGGCTGATAGCGGTGGGCCAGGGCGATCTGGAGCCAGGCGAAGGTCAGTTCGCTGTTGCCCTCGTTCGCCAGGTTCAGGGTCCGCTCCAGATCGGCCAGCTGGGCCTCAGTCAGCCAGTCGGCGCCGGCGCGCAGGCCTTCGGGCCGCCAACCCAGGAAGCGCTGGCGCTGCTGGGTGTTCCATTCGCCCCACGGGACGGCCGAGGCCGGACCCTTGTCCTTAAAGAAGGCGACGGCCGCCGCATCGACCGGGACGAAGGCGTTCGAGACGGGGGCGACGGCGTTGGACGGCAGGCCGGGCTGATAGACCCAGGCGTCCAGCTGAAGCTGGGATTCCAGGGCCGCGTCGCCCTTCACCAGATGGGCGCGGATGTCGTCCAGGAACATGGCCGTGGTCATGGGGCGATAGGCGTTGCGGTCGAAATAGCCGCGCAGCCAGGCGTCGAACCGATCCCGGCCCACAGTGCGTTCGACGGTCCGCAGGAACAGGGCGCCCTTCTCATAGGCGATGTCGTTCATGCCGTCGTCGGGATCGCGGCCCTGAAGATCCAGGTGCAGGCGGGTGTCCGGCGCGGGCAGGGACTTCAGCGTGTCCTGCAGGCTGTCCCAGCCCAGCACCTGTTCCTGCATGGCGCGGTCATGGCCATAGACCGACTCCATGATCCGGTTCTCGAAATAGACGGTGAAGCCCTCGTTCAGCCAGAAGTCGTTCCAGGTGGCGTTGGTCACCAGATTGCCGGACCAGGAGTGGGCCAGTTCGTGCGCCACCAGCGAGACCAGCGACCGGTCGCCCGCGATGATGGTCGGGGTGGCGAAGGTCAGTTTGGGGTTCTCCATCCCGCCGAAGGGGAAGGAGGGCGGCAGGACCAGGAGGTCGTAGCGGCCCCAGCGATAGCGGCCGTAGAGCTTTTCGGCCGCGTCCACCATCTCGGCGGTCGGCTCCAGCTCATGGGCGGCGGCGCGCAGGCGGCTGGGCTCGGTCCAGACCCCGGTGCGTTCGTCGAAGGGGGCGAAGGCGATGTCGCCGACGCCGATGGCGATCAGATAGGGCGGGATCGGATTGTCCATCCGGAAGCGCCAGGTCTTCATGCCGTTGCCCGCCGGCTCGCCGTTCGGCGTCAGATGGTCGGCGCTCATGACCACGGTCAGGTCGGCGGGCGCGGTGATGCGGGCCGAATAGGTCTGGCGAATGCCGGGGCTGTCCTGGGTCGGCACCCAGGTGCGGGTCAGGATGGCCTGGCCCTGGCTGAACAGATAGGGCTTTTGACCGCCCGCCGTCTGGCTGGGCGACAGCCATTGCAGGGCCGCCGCATCGGGCCGGGTCGAATAGCGGACGGTGATCTTGCGCCGTTCGTTGGGCGCGAAGGCCGGGAAATAGACGGTCAGGGGCTGGCCCTTGACGGCGTCATTGTCGCCGACGACGTAACGCAGCGGCTGACCCGAGGCGTCGCGCACGTCCTGAATGTCCAGATTGCGGATGTCGAGCACGATCTCGTTCGCGCCGGGGACGGCCAGGATGTCCAGGGTCGCCGTGCCCGACAGGGTCTTGGCCTCGAAGTTCGCGGTCAGGTCCAGGGCCACATCGACGACGCGGGCGATCTCGGGACGGGCGTAGGTGTGGCTGTCGACGGCGTCCGGGCCGGGGGCGGGCGCGACGGCCGGCGGCGCCAGGGCCGCGCTTCCGGTCGTGGTCGAACAGGCCGAAAGACCGAGGGCCGAGGCGAGGGCGAGGGCGGAGACGAGGCCGAGGGCTTTGCGCGTCATCGAGGCTTTCCGGGACAGATCATGAGCTTGGCCCGGAGAACGCGCGGAAACGGCGAAAAGATCAAGCCTCGCTCCAGAGCATTCGGCAGCGCAGTGGGACCGGTCAACGCCCCTGCGCCCCCGAGAGACGGGTTCGTCACAACGGGCACGGCGAGGGTCACAACGGACACGACCAGGCCGTGCCGGTTCGGCAAGGGCTTGCCCGCCTGCGGCCGTGAAGCCGCAGATTGATCGACGGTCTGGACATGGAGCCGAAAGGCCGAGGCGCGTTCGGGCCCGTCGTGTTCTTCGTGGCCCTCGCCGTGCGCGTTGTGACGAAGGCCATCCAGGGCCGCGCCTTTTCAAGCCCGATGGCTTCAGCCTTGTGGTGCGGGCGGCTGGTGATGGGCCCGGAACAGCCGGCCTCGCTCGGCGAACAGGACCAGGGCCAGGGCCGTCAGGCCGAAGACGGTGAAGCCCAGGGACATGGGCACGGTGGTGCCGTTGAACTGCTGACCCACCGCAAAGCCCAGCAGGGAGCCGAAGACGGTGGAGATGAAGCCCTGGATCGAGGCGGCCGTGCCGGCGATATGGCCCATGGTCTCCATGGCCATGGCGCCGAAGTTCCCGGCGATCAGGCCGAAACAGAACATGGTCAGGGTCTGGAGGACGGCGAAGGTGATCAGGGTTTCATGGCCGCTGAGGGCCACCGCCGCATGGACCGCCGAAACCGTGGTGAAGCCGATCAGGGCGGTATGGGAGATCTTGCGCGAGCCCAGCCGCACCACCAGTCGGGCGTTGACCAGGGAGGCGACCGCTATGCCGCCCGCGATCAGGGCGAAGACGGCGGGGAAGGCGGCCTCGGCGTCGAAGACGTCGGCGAAGATCTGCTGCGAGGAGTTGATGAAGCCGAACAGGGCGCCGGTGATGGCCGTCATGGCCAGGGTGTAGCCCATGGCGGTGCGGTCGGTCAGGGCGGTGCGATAGGCCGAGGTCAGGCGTTTGACCTGGATCGGCAGACGATCCTCCGGCTTCAGGGTCTCGGGCAGGCGTAAGGATGCCCAGACGATCAGACCGACGCCGATCAGACCCAGGCCGGCGAAGATCCAGCGCCACGGCCCGACCAGCATGATCAGTTGCCCCAGGGACGGCGCCAGGATCGGCACGCCCAGGAAGACCAGGAAGCTGAACGACATGACACGCGCCATGGTGCGCCCCTCATAGCGGTCGCGCACGATGGAGACGGCCAGCACGCGGGTGCAGGCGCTGCCCAGCCCCTGGCCGATCCGCGCCAGGATCAGGGTCTCGAAGGTCGGGGCCAGGGTCGCCAGCAGGCTGAACATCACATAGACGCCGACGCCGAACAGCAGCACCGACTTGCGTCCGAACCGGTCTGCGACCGGACCATAGATCAGCTGCGCCGCGCCAAAGCCCAGAAGATAGGCGGTCACCACCCACTGACGGCTGTTTTCGTTCGCCACGCCCAGGTCGGCGCCTATGGCGGGCAGGGCGGGCAGCATGGAATCGATCGCCAGGGCGTTCAGCGCCATCATCAGGGCGATCAGACAGACGAACTCGACGAATCCGGGTTCTCTTCTGGCGGGGGCTGACGCGGCGGAAACGGACATCCGGGCCAGATGCCCCGCCGCGCCGCGAACCGCAACCAGTCGCCGGCTATAAATTGCTGCAATGCAGCGAAATCGAGGTTGAACGCCGGGCGCCTCGCCAATGTCATGAAGCTTCGCTAGAGGAAGTCATGACAGAACAGATGACAGCACAGGCGGCGCTGGACCGCCTCGAAACCCTCTACACCCAATCCGTGACCAACCTGCGCGACGCCGTGCGGGATTTCGTCAACACCGGCGCCCGGCCCGATCCGGTCAAACGCGCCGAAGGGGTGTTCGCCTATCCCGAACTTCGCATCCGCTGGGACGGGGATCGCCCCCAGGACCTGGAGCCGCGCGCCTATGCCCGGCTGGCCAAACAGGGGGTCTATTCGACCACCGTCACCCGGCCGGACCTGTTCCGCCCCTATCTGACCGAACAGCTGGGTCTGCTGGAAAAGGAATACGGCGCGACCTTCGAGGTCGGGATTTCGAACCAGGAAATCCCCTTCCCCTATGTGACCGACGGACTGGAGGTGGCGCTGGACCGGTCGATGACGGCGGCCCTGGCGCGCTGGTTCCCGACCACGGACCTGGCCCACATCGGCGACGAGATCGCCGATGGTTTGTTCGACATGGGCGGCGACTTCCCCCTGTCGCATTTCGACGGCCTGCGGACCGACTTCTCCCTGGCGCGGCTGAAACACTACACCGGAACCCCGGTGGACGACGTCCAGTCCTATGTCCTCTTCACCAACTACAATCGCTATGTCGACGAGTTCGTGCGCTGGGCCATCGAACAGCTGCAGACGCCGGGCACGCCCTATCAGACCCTGTCCTGCGCCGGCGGGGTGGTGATCACGCGCGACACCCCCAATCCCGAGACGGCGATCAGCGATACGGCCTGGAAGAAGCACCAGATGCCGGCCTACCACCTGACGGCGCCCGGCCATCAGGGGGTGACCCTGGTCAATATCGGCGTCGGCCCGTCCAACGCCAAGACCATCACCGACCACCTCGCCGTCACCCGCCCGCACGTCTGGCTGATGATCGGCCACTGCGGGGGCCTGCGCGCCAGCCAGTCGATCGGCGACTATGTGCTGGCCCACGCCTATCTGCGCGACGACCATGTGCTGGACGCGGTCCTGCCGCCGGACATTCCGATCCCCTCGATCGCGGAGGTCCAGCGCGCCCTGTACGACGCCACCAAGTCGGTCAGCGGCATGCCGGGCGACGAGGTCAAGCTGCGGCTGCGCACCGGCACGGTGGTCACCACCGACGACCGGAACTGGGAGCTGCGCTATTCCAAGTCGGCGCTTCGCTTCAACCAGAGCCGCGCCGTCGCCATCGACATGGAAAGCGCCACCATCGCCGCGCAAGGCTACCGGTTCCGGGTGCCCTACGGCACCCTGCTGTGCGTCTCGGACAAGCCGCTGCACGGCGAGATCAAACTGCCGGGCCAGGCCAACCGCTTCTACGAAGGCTCGATCTCGGAACATCTGCAGATCGGCATCCAGGCGGTCGGCCTGATGCGGGACGAGGGACCGAAACTCCACTCCCGCAAGCTCCGCGCCTTCGACGAGCCGCCGTTCCGTTAAGAGGGGCGCGATAGACCCTCTCCCGCTTGCGGGGGAGGTGGCCCGGCGTTCGCGCTGCGAATCAGGGTCGGAGGGGGAGATTTCACTTGAAAAGAAGACTTCCCCCATCGTCAGCCGTCTCGCTGCGCTCGACGAGCTGACACTTCCCCCGCAAGCGGGGGAAGGTCTGTTCGCTGTCGCAGATTAAGAAAGCGCTTTACAATGCAAAGCGCATTGTGCATCCTGTGATCATCGGATTTCAGGAGGAGTTCGCCATGACGCGCGACACGCAGACGATCCAAGACGACATCGCCTATATGCGGGCTTTGGCTCACGAAGGTCGGCACGCGCCCCTGCTGGCGGGCCCCATACTGGTGGCTGCGGCCATCATCTTCGGAGGCGCCAGCCTGGGGCAGTGGGCGCTCAAGACGGATCTGATCGCGCTGAATCCCTGGGCGGCGCTCTGGCTTTGGATCGGTTCGGCCCTGGTCTTCGCGGCCGCCCTGGTCGTGCTGATCGGGCGGATGAAGGGACGCCCCGGCTATAATTCGTCGGGCAATCGGGCGGTGGGCGCGGCCTGGTCCGGCGTGGGCTTCGGCATCTTCGTCACCTGGTTGGCCCTCACCGCCCTGTCGGTGAAGAGTGGAAGCTGGGCCTGGATGGCGGTCATGCCGACGGTGGTTCTGACGGCCTATGGATCGGCCTGGATGGTCGCGGCGGCCATGACGCGCGTGCGGTGGATGAGCGTCACGGCCCTGATGTCCTACGTCGGCGCCGTCGCCGTCGCCTGGTTTGCGGACAGTCCGGCCATCTATCTGGTCTATGCCCTGGTCCTGGCCGCCGTCGCCCTGGTCCCCGGTCTGATCCTGATGCGGCAGGAACCGTCGGAGATCGTCTGATGGCCGATGACTTCGACATCAGCCGGATCGACGACGTCATCCACGGGCGGATCCGGCTGGGGATCATGGCCTATCTGTCCGGTGCGGACACAGCCGACTTCAACACCTTGAAGACCCGGCTGCAGACGACCGACGGCAATCTGTCGGTCCATCTGAGGAAGCTGGAGGAGGCGGGTTTCGTCGCCGTGACCAAGAGCTTCATCGGCCGCAAGCCCCTGACCCAGGCCAGTCTGACCGAAGAGGGCCGCGCCGCCTTCGTCGCCTATCTGGACGCCATGGCGGGTCTGCTGTCGGCGCGCTAGAGCATGATCGTTTCGGACGGAACCGCTTTGCGGTTCCGACAGAAGCGTGAATCATGCTCTCGCTTTAATCTGGAGCCTGATTCACCGTTTCAGCGGAACCGCGAAGCGGTTCCTCTTCAACGGATCAGGCTCTAGAAGCGGGGCATGAGCCACCGTCTCCATGCCTTCGAGGCCATCGACAACTTCCGCGACTATGGCGACTACGCCACGGCGGCCGGGCGACGCATCCGCCCCGGCCGCCTGCTGCGTTCGGGCCATCACGCCCGGGCCAGCGACGCCGATCTGGAGCGGCTGAAGGGGTTCGGCCTGGGGGCGGTGGTCGATCTGCGCCGACCGGGCGAAAGGCGCGACCAGCCCTCGCGACGGCATGACGGTTTCGACGCCCTGGTGATCGAGGGCGGGATCGACGACGGGGCCGAGGCGCCCCACATCACCTTCCTGAAAACGGCGGACCTGACGCCGGATTCGGGTCGGCGTTTCATGACCCAGACCTATCGCAGCCTGCCGTTCGACGCCGCCCACATCGACGTTTTCGGCCGCTATTTCCAAGCCCTGGGACAGATGGGGGGCGATCAGGACCGACCCGTGCTGATCCACTGCGCGGCGGGCAAGGACCGGACCGGCTTTCTCGCCGCCTTGACCCACCATCTGCTGGGCGTCCGCCACGACGACCTGATTGAGGACTATCTGCTGACCAATACGGCCGTCGATCTGGTCGGTCGCGCCCCCGCCATTGCGCGGCGTCTGCACGAGATGACCGGCCGTGTCGCCTCCGACGACGCGGTGGTGGCCTTCCTCGGGGTGGAGGCCGCCTATCTGGACGCCGCCTTCGCCGAGGTCGAGGCGCGATACGGATCCCTGGACGCCTATCTGGAGCAGGCCCTGGGCGTCGACGCCGCCCTGCGCGCCCGAATCGAGGCGCGGCTGTCGGCGTGAACGGCGCCCTGACCCATGTGGTCGTCCGCGATCATCCGTGGACGGACCCCTTGGCTGTCGCGGCCGGGATCGGTGGGACGGACGGCGCCCTGGCCCTGCTGTCGGACGGCGGTCCCGGCGGCCGCTGGTCCCATGTGGCGACGGCGCCGGATCGGGTTCATGTGGGCGGGGTCGAAGCCGATCTGTTCGACCCCCTGCGCGATCCGGCCTGGAGCGCAGGGACGGTGGGACTGGCCGCCTATGACGCGGGCGCGCGACCGGCGACCGGCGAGCGGCCCCTGGTGTGGCCCGACCTGATCCTGGCCCGCTATCCGGCCATGCTGAGCTTCGACCATCATCAGCGGCGTGTTCGCGCCGTCGGCCGGGGGGCGACGGCGGCGCAGGCCGAGGCTGCGGCGGAGCAGGCGTCGCAATGGCGGGCGGCGGCGGTCACGCCGGCCACTCCCGACGCTCCGGCCGAGACCTTTACGGCCGAGGCGCCAGACCAGGCCTATCGCGACTGCGTGGCCGAGGTGGTCGCCCGGATCGCGGCCGGTGAACTGTTTCAGGCCAATATCGCCCGCGCCTGGGGCGGCGCGCTGAAGCCAAAGGCCGATCCGTTCGACGTCTTCCTGCGGCTGCAACAGGGGCGCGCCTCGCCCTACGGCGCCTTCTGGCGGATCGGCGACCGGGCCCTGGTGTCCAATTCGCCTGAGCTCTTCCTGGCCTTGGACGGCGAGACCCGGCGCATCGAGGCGCGGCCGATCAAGGGCACGCGCGCCCGGTCGGCCGACCCGCTCGAGGACGCGGCCCTGGCCGCCGCGCTTCAGGCCAGCGCCAAGGACCGGGCCGAAAACCTGATGATCGTCGATCTGATGCGTAACGACTTGGCCCGCGCCTCGCGCGTCGGCTCGGTCGCGGTCGAACGGCTGTTCGCGATCGAGAGCCATCCGACCGTCCACCATCTGGTCTCGGCCGTGGTCGGCCGGGCCGAGCCGGGGGTGACGCCGGCCGACCTGCTGGAGGCGACCTTCCCGCCGGGCTCGATCACCGGGGCGCCCAAACACCAGGCCATGAAGGTCATCGCCGAATATGAGCCGCCGCGCGGCGCCTGGTGCGGGTCGCTGTTCATTCTGGAAGACGGCGGGGGGCTGACCGCCTCGGTCCTGATCCGCACCGCCGCGTTCGAGCGCCGGGACGAGTGTTGGACCTTCCGCACCCTGGCCGGCGCCGGAATCGTCGCCGACAGCGACCCTCAGTCCGAACTTGCCGAGACCGAAACAAAGATCGCCGCCCTGAGACAGGCTCTGACGGGTCAGCAGTCCGTACAGGCGATCTGCGTCACCTCGCGCGGATTCAGATAGGCGCGGCGGGTGAAGCTGGCGGACGGCAGGAAGCGCTGGAACGGCGAGGCGTAGGTGTAGCGGGCCTCGGCGATGATGATCGACGACCCGACCGGCAGGAGATCAGCGGGAATGTCGGCGTCCGCGACGGTGAGTCGGCCGCTGAGGGCCCCACTCCCGCCCGAGGTCGCCCAGCTGCGGCTCCAGTTCACCGTATATTTGGTCGTCGTGTCCCGGCTGACGCTGCTGACCCTCTGTTCCAGCGAGGCCGGGGCGAAGGGCGCCATGATGGAGGGGCCGACCAAAAAGACGTTGTCGATGTCGGCCTTGGTGATGTCGCGGGACTGGGCGGTCAAATCCGCGACCGAAGCGGCCACATGGCTGGTGCGACGCACAGCCATATAGCCCTGACACAGATCGACCATGCCTGCATAGAACAGGATCATGACCGGGGCGATCAGGGCGAATTCGACCGCAGAGACCCCGGTCTCGTCGCGCGCCAGCCTGCGCATCAGGGGCCGGCGCATCAGAAGGGCTCGTTGCGGAAGGCGGTGGTGGCGGAGATCATGATCTGTCCGGGCCCCGCGGCGCTCACGGACTGGGTCAGGGCGGGCACGATCATCGGCTGTTTGTACCAGACACGCGCGACGACCAGATTCTGGGCCGCGCCGGGGTCGTAGCCGGTCTTGGACAGGTCCAGGACGCCGTTCTCGTCCTTGGGCGGATCGATATTGTCGGAGAATTTGGCGACGACCCGGACATCGACGGTGGCGCGGGCGGCGCAGTCGCTCTTGAACACGCTCATCTGATCGCAGAAGGCCTGTTTGAACCCGGCCTGATCCAGACCCTTGGCCTGGGCCTCGCCGGTTCGGATTTCGCGGCTGACGGTCAACAGGGCGTTTTCGGCGACGGCGTCGGTGATGAAGACCAGACCCAGCTGGAAGATCGAGAACAGCAGAAGAAAGAAGGGGGTGGCGACCAGGGCGAACTCCACCGCCGCCGCGCCTTCACGGTGACCGGCGGAGCCGCGACGGGGAGAACGATCCAGCGCCGCCATGGATCAGGGCGCCGAGGCCGGGCCGGTCGCGGCGGCGCCGGCGCGCAGGCTGGGGGCGCAGGAGGCGCCGCAGGTCATTTCCGTGGCCTGGGCCCCGCGCCAGACCCGAACCGATCCGGTCGATCCGCCGGTAACCACGATCTCGCGCTGGAACAGGGTGCGGCCCACGCCGTCGACCGCCACCACCTCGGTCACCCCATAGCCCTTTCCGACGATGAACAGGGTGTTGGCGTCCACCACGGTGACGTCGGCGATCTGAGGATTGGCGACGATGACCGAGGCGGCTGCGCCCCGCAGCTGGACGCGGGCGGAGCGGTCGATCTCGACATTGAGCGCGCCGTTCGGGCTCTGCGCCTGGGCGGGCAGGCCGGCCAGGGCGAGGACGGCGGTGATGACGGCGATGGAAAGGCGGGGCATCGGCGGCTCTGAAACAAGGGCGCGCATCAGCGCGGACGCGCGCATGATGGCCCAGGCTTCCTCAACAAAGGCTGAAGTTCGTCGATCCGGGATTTTCTGTGGTGAATCCGCAGGTAACTAAAAACCGTGACCTGCCCTTAACGCCTCTTGGTCATTCTAACCGTGCGTTTTGGGGGTCAAGCGGGCTACCGGCTCCCCCCGCCAAGTTGCTCGCTAGACATTTACACAAGGGAACTCACCATGACCAAGTTCATCTCGCGTTTCGCTAAGGACGAATCCGGCGCCACCGCCATCGAATACGGCCTGATCGCCGCTCTGATCGCCGTCGTGATCATCACCGTGCTCGGCACCATCGGCACCAACCTGAACACCAAGCTTCAAGCCGTCTCCGACGGCCTGGAAGGCAAGAAGTCCTAAGACGCCTCAACGTCTTGAAGCCTGGGAAGGGCCGGAGCGCACGCTCCGGCCCTTCTTCTTTGTGGCGCGGCAACCCGGCCTTAATCCGCCCGTGCCAGCATGGGGTCATGGACCTTCTGAGCCTTCCCTTCCTGGCCGTCTTTCCGATCCTGATGGTGGCTACGGGTCTGCATGACCTGACCACGATGCGGATTCCGAACTGGATCTCCCTGGCCCTGCTGGCCGCCTTCTTTCCGGCGGCCCTGCTCGTCGGCCTGACCCTGCCTGAGATCGCCGTCCATCTGGGCGTCGGCTTCGCCGCCCTGATCCTCGGCATGGCTCTGTTCGCCCTGAACTGGATCGGGGGCGGGGACGCCAAGGCCCTGGCTGCGGCCTGCCTGTGGTTGGGGTTCGGCGATCTGGGGCCGCTGCTCCTGTGGATCGCCCTGGCCGGCGGCGGCTTCTGCCTCCTGCTGATCCTCGCCCGCCAATACTATCCTCTGCTGTCTCCGCTCCCGCCGCGCCTTCCGTGGGTCGCCCGCCTGCTGGAGCCCAAGGGCGATATTCCCTATGGCGTCGCCATCGCCATCGGCGCCCTGATGACCTTTCCCGAGGGCGACATGGTCGTTCGCGCCTTGGCGGTTTCTTGAGGTTGCGCAAGCGGGCGTCGCTTAGGAAGCGTTAACTCTCGGGCCTCATGATCGTTAACGGTAGGGGGCGAGGATCATGTCCGCCTCGCCGCGCCTGCCGGAGATCGTCTGGATGAAGCCCGCCCGCATCGTCGTCCTTTGCATCGCCGCCGTGTCCGCACTGGGCCTGGCTCTGGTCGTGCGCGCCATGGGAGGGCATGGCGAAGCGGCGGCTCCCGCCGCCGCCGCGCCCGTCGAGGCGCGTCCCATGGCCAAGATTCTGGTGGCGGCCCGCAATCTGGAGCCGGGCAAACGCCTGACCGACGGCGACCTGGCCTGGAAGGACTGGCCGGTCGACCAGTTGAACCCCGCCTTCATCAGCGACGGCTCCACCCCGCTTCCCGCCCCTTCCGCCGACAAGCCGGCCGAGGCGAAGCCCGCCGATGAAAAGACCGCCGCTGAGAAGACCGCCGGCGCGGTTCAGCAGGTCGGCGAGGCCGCAGGTCGGCTGGTCGGGACGGGGGCCAAGTCCGACTATGTCGGTTCGGTCGTGCGCGAACCCATCCTGGCCGGAGAGCCCATCGTGGCGCGCAAGATCGTGCGCGCGGGCGACAGCGGCTATCTGGCGGCCTATCTGGAGCCCGGCATGCGCGCCATGGCCATTGCGGTCACGGTGGAATCGGCCGCCGGCGGCTTCATCCTGCCCGGCGACCGGGTCGACGTCGTCCTGACCACCCAGAAAGAGAGCACAGGCTCGGTGGAGGGCGCCGGATCGGGCGGCAAATATTCGTCCGCCACCGTGATGCAGAACGTCAAGGTGCTGGCCATCGACCAGTCCACCCGCGTCGGCGACGACGCCCAGGCCGTGGTCGGGGCGACCGCCACCCTGGAGGTCCGCCCCCAGGACGCCGTGCTTCTGGCCCAGGCCAAGTCGGAGGGCGAACTGTCCCTGTCGCTGCGCTCCTACGCCGATACGGCGGGGCCGTCCGGCGCGACCGGAGCGCCCCAGGCGGCGGCCCTGACGCGCAACGTGCGGGTCTATCGCGGCGGGACGCCTGAAACCGTGGTGACGCCATGAGATCATCGATGCTGTCCAAGGCCGCCCTAATCGCGGTCGCCGCCGCCGGCCTGGTCATGGCGCCCGCCGCCGGAACGGCCCAGACGCGCGCCGCCGTGTCGATGGGGACGGCGCCGCGGCTGATCAACCTGCCGCGCGGCACCTCGTTCGCCGTGGATCTGCCGGCCGACGCCCGCGACGTGATCGTCTCCAATCCGCAGGTGGCCGAGGCCATGCTGCATTCGCCGCGCCGGATCACCGTGATCGGGATCGCGCCGGGTGAGACCGACGCCGTCTTCCTGGACGCCGCCGGCCGCACCATTCTGAGCCTGCGCGTCCGGGTCGATGCGGGCGTCAGCGCCCTGCAGGACACCCTCAGCCGCGTGGCCCCCGGCGGCGCCATCCACGCCGAGGCCGTCAACGACAGCGTCATACTGACCGGAACGGCGGACAGCCCGGCCCAGGCGGCCCAGGCGGCCCAGGTCGCCCGCGCCTTCGTTTCGGCGCCGGAGAAGGTGATCAACATGATCAGCATCGCCGGCTCGGATCAGGTGACGCTGAAGGTGCGCGTGGTCGAGGTGCAGCGCAGCAGCCTGAAGCAGCTGGGTTTCAACGCCGACATTCTGAAGGGCTCGGGCATCCACTCCTACGGCTTCAGTCGGCCGAACACCTATGGAGTGAACGGGGCGGCGGCCGGGGGCGGCGGCCTCTGTTACAATCAGACGGGCGGTCGGACGACGAACGGGACCAGCACGGTCTCCAGCGGCAGTCAGACGAGCGCCGGCTCGAACGCCAGCGCCTCCCAGACCTGGACGGGCGCCCCCTTCCCGACAACGGTTACGGTCACCGACGTCAACGGCAATCTGGTTCAGGTCCCTGGAACGGCCCTGGCCCAGGCGTCGACCGGCTCCTCGAGCGCGGCCTCGGTCTCGAACGCCATCCAGGATATCGCCTCCACCGCCTTCCGCACCATGACGGGCACGAACGCCACCGGCTGTCTGGAGGCGTTCGAGCGGGTCGGTCTGGCCCGGACCCTGGCCGAGCCCAATCTGACGTCGGTGAACGGCGAATCCGCAAACTTCCTGGCCGGGGGCGAGTTTCCCCTGCCGACCGGGCGGGATCGGGACGGCAACATCACCGTGACCTATAAGCCTTACGGCGTGGGCCTGGCCTTCCGGCCCATCGTCCTGTCGGGCGGCCGCATCTCGCTTCAGGTCAAGGTCGAGGTGTCCGAACTGACCGACCAGGGCGGGTTCACCATCGGCGCCGGCACGGCCTCGTCCATCACCCTGCCGGGCCTGACCGTCCGACGCAGCGAAAACACGGTTGAACTGCCGTCAGGCGGCGCGATGATGATCGCCGGCCTGTTGCAGGAAAGCACGAGGCAGGCGGTCGATTCCCTGCCCGGCATGACCAATCTGCCGGTGCTGGGCTCCCTGTTCCGCTCGCGCGACTATCTGAACGGCGAGACCGAGCTGGTCGTCATCGTCGAGCCCTATATCGTCAGTCCCACCTCGCCGGATCGGATGCAGACCCCTGCCGACGGCCTGCGGATCGCCACGGATTCCCAGACCATCCTGTTCGGACAGCTGAACCAGGTCTATGGCGCGCCCGCTCCCGGACCGGCCGGTTCAGGCGCCGCCTGGCAGGGCGCCGTCGGCTATGTGATCGAGTGAGCTCATGACCCGTCTCTCGTTCTTGCCTCTCGCCCTGTTGGTCGGCGCGGCGCTCGGCCTCTCCGCCTGCGTCGGCGGCCCGGCCAGCCTGGGCGGTGAACCGCCCCTGACGCCGGTCTCCCGCTATGCGCTCCAGGTGGAGACCGGCCTGGACCGGATCGCCCTCGCCGTTCACGACGACGGCCTTTCGGCCAATCAGAACGCCGCCCTAGCCGCCCTGGTCGATCGGTTCGCCGCAGCTGGAGCCGGTTCGGTGGTGATCGAGGCGCCGGCCGGGGACGATCCGGTCGCCGCCCAGACCGCCTACGCCGTGCGCGACGCCCTGACGCGCCTCGGTGTGGGTGGAGACCGGCTGCGCATCGTCGGCTATGACGGACCCAATCCGCGCGCGCCGGTCCTGGTCGGTTTCGAGACGGTCCAGGCGGCCGTGCCCCGCTGCGGAACGGCCTGGGGCAATCTGAGCCGGACCGGGGACAACAGGTCCTCGTCCAACTTCGGCTGCGCGGTCAACGCCAATCTGGCGGCCCAGATCGCCGACCCGCGCGACATTGCAGGGCCGCGCGCCATGACCCCCGCCTCGGCCGGGCGGCGCACGGTGGTGTTCGACAAATACGCCGCCGGCGAGCAGACCGCCGCACCCCAGGAGACGCTGGTGGAGAGCGCGCGCATTTCGACGGCGGTGGACTGAGCCTGATGAACCCCGCCGCGCCTCGCCCCTTCGACGCCCTGGACGACGGTTTCGACGTCGACATGGACTTTTCCGAGCCGTCCGCCTTCCCGACCTCGGACGCCCGATCGGCCGCCTTCCTGAGCGCCGGCGCCCATCCGGGCCAGCCGGCGCCCTCCGGCGGGGGTTCGCCCCAGGCCCCCGCGCCCTCCAGCTTCAATCCTGTCGGCGAGATGGTGGCCAGGGCGCAGTCGACGCTTGCGCCCGCGCCTGCGGCGACGCCCCATTCGGCGCCCGCTCTGGCGCCCATGATGTCGGCCGAGACCAGCCTGGCGCCCGTCGGCGCCATAGGCGAGGTGTCGGTGCCCCGCATCGCCATCCATGTTTTCGCCGAACGTCAGGACACCCTGGCCGCAGCCGAGCGCGCGGCCCAGGACCGGCGCCTGTCGCGCGCCACCACCCAGATCCGCATCGGCGGGGTCATGGGGGCGGTCGAGACCTATCGTCATGAGCCGACCCCGCCCCTGATCATCGTCGAATGCCTGAAGGACCCCCAGACCCTGCTGTGGGAGGTGGATCAGCTGGCCGAGGTCTGCGACGCGGGCACCAAGGTGGTGGTGATCGGGGCGACCAACGACATCCTTCTGTTCCGCGAACTGATGCGGCGCGGCGTCAGCGAATATCTGGTCGCCCCCCTTCAGCCCCTGCAGCTGATCGCGGCGATCGGCGGCCTGTTCAACGATCCGGCCCAGCCCTTCGTCGGCCGCTCCATCGCCTTCGTCGGCGCGCGGGGCGGGGCGGGCGCCTCGGCCGTGGCGCACAACACCGCCTATGCGATCTCTGAGCGGATCGGCGCCAACACCGTCATCGTCGACTACGACCTGCCGTTCGGCACGGCCGGGCTGGACTTCAACCAGGATCCGCTGAACGGGGTGGTCGACGCCCTGGGCCAGCCGGACCGTCTGGATGCGACCCTGCTGGACCGGATGATGGTCCGCTGCACCGACAAGCTGAGCCTGTTCGCGGCCCCGGCGACCCTGGACACCGACTGGGACATCTCGACCGAGGCGTTTGAAGAGGTCACGACCCGCATCCGGGCCACCGCCCCCTTCGTCATCCTGGACCTGCCGCATCTTTGGTCGCCGTGGATGCGCCGCACCCTGATCAGCGCCGACGAGGTGGTGGTGGTGGCGACCCCCGATCTGGCGGCGCTGCGCAACGCCAAGAACATGATCGACCTGGTCCGTCAGGGCCGGCCCAACGACGCTCCGCCGCGTCTGGTGCTGAACCAGGTCGGCGTGCCCGGCCGGCCGGAAATTCCGGCCAAGGATTTCGGCGCCGCCCTGGGCGTGCATCCCAGCCTGATCATCCCGTTCGACGCCAAGACCTTCGGGGCGGCGGCCAACAACGGCCAGATGATCCTGGACGCCGGCGCCAAGACCAAGGCGGCCGAAGCCTTCCAGACCCTGGCCCAGATCGTCTCGCGCCGAGAGCTGCCGGCTGCGGCTGCAGGCAAGCCCGTCAAGGCGGCGCGACCCGCCGAGGAGGACAGGGCGTCCAAATCCCTGTTCGGCTCTCTGTTCAAGAAACGCTGACGGATGTTCGGCAAACGCACAGGTCAACCCGGCGTCGGCGCGGCGCCCCTGCGCGAGGCGCCCTCTGCCGCGCCGCCCGCCGCCACGGGTTTTGACGCGCCCCTGCGTCAGCCGACGCCCGGCGTCCAGACCGAGGCCTTCGCCTTCGGCGGACCTGACGATCTGACTGCGGCGGCCGGTTTCGGCGAGATGGACCCGGTCGGGGCGGCCCCGCCCAAGCCGGACCGGCTGGACGCCCTGGCGGCCCGACCTTCATCCCCGTCCGAGGCGCCCCCGCCCCCGTCGGGGGGCAAGGCTGCAGGGCCCCGGCCGACCGCCGGTTTCGAACAGTTGAAGAAGGCCCAGGCGGTCGCCGAGATCGTCCGGGAACAGAGCGACTATTATCACGCCACGAAGACCACCATCTTCAATGCGTTGATGAACACCATCGATCTGGCCAACCTGGCTCAGCTCGACAACAAGACGGCGTCGGAAGAGATCCGCGACATCGTCGCCGAACTGGTGGCGATCAAGAACGTCTCCATGTCGGTGGCCGAGCAGGAGCACCTGGTCCAGGACATCGTCAATGACGTCCTGGGCTATGGCCCGCTGGAGCCGCTGCTGGCGCGCGACGACATCGCCGACATCATGGTCAACGGCGCCGGCCGGGTCTTCATCGAAGTGGGGGGCAAGGTCCAGCTGACCAATGTCCGCTTCCGCGACAACGCCCAGCTGATGAACATCTGCCAGCGGATCGTCTCTCAGGTCGGTCGCCGCGTCGATGAATCCAGCCCCATCTGCGACGCCCGACTGCCCGACGGCTCGCGCGTCAACGTCATCGCTCCGCCCCTGGCGATCGACGGACCGACCCTGACGATCCGGAAGTTCAAGAAGGACAAGCTGACGATGAAGAATCTGGTGGAGTACGCCTCCATCAGTCCCGAGGGGGCGCGCGTCCTCGGCGTCATCGGCGCTTCACGCTGCAATCTGGTCATCTCGGGCGGCACCGGCTCGGGCAAGACGACGCTGCTGAACACCCTGACCGCCTTCATCGACCCGACCGAGCGGGTCATCACCTGCGAAGACGCCGCCGAACTGCAACTCCAGCAGCCGCACGTCGTGCGGCTGGAGACCCGGCCCCCCAACCTGGAGGGCCAGGGCCAGATCACCATGCGGGACCTGGTCAAGAACTGTCTGCGGATGCGGCCCGAGCGGATCATCGTCGGCGAGGTGCGCGGGCCCGAGGCCTTCGACCTGCTCCAGGCCATGAACACCGGCCACGACGGCTCGATGGGCACGCTGCACGCCAACTCCCCGCGCGAAGCCATCAGCCGGATGGAGTCGATGATCACCATGGGTGGCTACGGCCTGCCGTCCAGGACCATACGCGAGATGATCGTCGGCTCGGTCGACGTCATCATCCAGGCCGCCCGCCTGCGCGACGGCTCGCGCCGCATCACCCACATCACCGAGGTGGTGGGTCTGGAGGGCGACGTGATCGTGACCCAGGATCTGTTCGTCTACGACATCACCGGCGAGGACGAGAACGGCAAGATCATCGGCCGCCACCGCTCCACCGGCATCGCCCGTCCCCGCTTCTGGGACCGCGCCCGCTACTATGGGCTGGAGCGCGAGCTGGCCGACGCCCTGGACGCGGCGGAGTAGGGGCATGCTGCCGATTCTCGCCGCTGTTCTGGCCTTCATCACCATCGGCGGCCTGGGCTGGGTCTTCGTCGGTGGAGACGATTCCTCGAGCCAGGCCCTGAAGCGGGCCAACAAGCTGGGCGAGACCAAGCGAAACGCCGCCACGGCGCGCAGGGCGGCGTCCGCGGCCAGTACGCCCGAGGCCCGCCGCAAACAGATCGCCGAACAGTTGAAAGAGGCCGATCGCCGCGAGCGCAAGGCCCGCGCCACCATGTCAGTGCGGCTGAAACAGGCGGGCCTGAGCATCGGCGTGCGGACCTTCTACATCGTCAGCGCCGTCGCCGGCGGGATCGCGGCCCTGCTGGGCCTGGTGTTCGGGCTGCACGTCATTCTGGCGCTCGGTCTGGGCGTGGGGGTGGCGCTGGGCCTGCCGCGCTGGATCGTCAGCTTCCTGGCCAAGGGCCGGATGAAGAAATTCTCCCTGGAGTTCCCCAACGCCGTCGACGTCATCGTGCGGGGCATCAAGTCCGGCCTGCCGGTCCACGAGTGTTTCAAGATCATCGCCCGCGAAAGCCCGGCGCCCCTGGGGCCCGAGTTCAAGCTGCTGGTCGAGGGCCTGGGGGTCGGCATGACGCTGGAACAGGGGCTGGAGCGGATGTACGAGCGCATGCCGTCGCCGGAGCTGCGCTTCTTCACCATCGTCATCGCCATCCAGCAGAAGACCGGCGGCAATCTGGCCGAGGCCCTGGGCAATCTGTCGGCGGTTCTGCGCGCCCGCCGGATGATGGCCGAAAAGGTCAAGGCCATGTCGTCCGAAGCCCTGGCTTCGGCCGGGATCATCGGCTCCCTGCCGCCGGCCGTCATGGCCATGGTGATGTTCACCAGTCCCGGCTACATGATGTCCCTGTTCACCGACATCCGCGGCAACGCCCTGTTGCTGCTGGCGGGGGTTCTGATGGGACTGGGCGTCTTCGTCATGAAGCGCATGATCTCGTTCAAGATCTGAGGCGGGGACATGGACGGTTTCATTCGCTTCATCACCGACCCGCAAAACCTGCTCAGCATAGGGGTGGGGGTGCTGGTCTTCGCCACCGTCCTGACCCTGCTGTCTTCCATGACCCGGGGCGTTCAGCTGGACAAGCGGATGAAGGCGGTTTCGGAGCGCCGCGACGACCTGAAGCGTCGCTCACGCGCTGCGATCCAGTCGGGCCAGGGCGCGCTGCGCCACAGCGATGACGAGGGCTTCAAGAAGCTGCTCGTCGACCGGCTGAACCTGACCAAGCTGCTGGAAGACCCGAAGGTCGCCGACCAGATGGCCCAAGCCGGCTATCGCGGTCCGCGTCCCTTGACCACCTTCTACTTCTTCCGCTTCGCCTCGCCCTTCCTGTTCCTGGCGGTGGCGGTCTTCTATCTGTTCGTGCTCAAGATCGTCGACTGGCCGACGATGAACAAGATCAGCGCCTGTATGGGCGCCGTGGTCGCCGGCTTCTATGCGCCGAACCTCTATGTGAAGAACCGCATCGCCAAACGCCGGGCCTCGATCATGCTGGCCTTTCCCGACGCCCTGGACCTGCTGCTGATCTGCGTCGAGGCGGGCATGTCGATTGAGGCGGCCGTCAACAAGGTCAGCCAGGAGATCGGCTCCTCCTCGATCGAACTGGCCGAGGAACTGTCCCTGCTGTCGGCCGAGCTCAGCTATCTGCCGGACCGCCGCATGGCCTATGAGAACCTGGGCCGGCGCACCAACCATCCAGGCGTCAAGTCGGTGGCGGTCGCCATGACCCAGGCCGAGACCTACGGCACGCCCCTGTCCTCGGCCCTGCGCGTCATGGCCAAGGAGAACCGCGAACTGCGCCTGTCGGCGGCGGAGAAGAAGGCTGCGGCCCTGCCGGCCCAGCTGACGGTGCCGATGATCCTGTTCTTCCTGCCGGTCCTGTTCATCGTCATCCTGGGCCCGGCGATCCTGAACATCATGGACACCATGGCCAAGGGCTGAAGCGTCAGCCCTCTGCGGCGGCCTTCAATCCGTCGACGATGGCCTGGTGCGCCTCGCGCAGGGCGTTTCTGTGCTTGTCGTGAAACAGTTCGCCGCGCAGGCCCGCGAATTTGTGGCCAGACGAGACGATGCAGCGCCCCTTCTCCAGCTCCTCGATGTCGATGTAGCGCAGGGTGCGGAACAGAAAGCCCCGGTTCTCGGTCCAGACCAGCCGCACATAGGGCCGCCATTCCGCAACCCGGGCCGCCGCCCGCCGCTCGCCCTGGCCGGGAAAGGCCTCGGTGATCGTCAGCTGGCCGCCAAAGGCGATGGCGCCCTCCACATCGGTCTCGTGCGGATTCCAGCGGTTCCAGCCGGGCAGGTCCGAGACCAGCTCCCAGAGCCGGTCAGAGGTCGCCTGCACCCCGGCGCGTCGTTCGATCTTGGCGTCTTCCATGGCGCCGATCTGACACGGCTGGACGGCGGAAGGAAGACGTCTCAGTCGGGAACGACCATCTTCAGCCGCCGCCCGTCGTCCAGCCCCAACCGCGTCTTGACCTCGAACAGGTCGGCGCCGGCCGGAATGATCAGCAGCTTCTTGGGCTGGGCCGTATTGACCGCGACCACGGCGCCCTTGGGACAGATGTCGAAACAGTCGGCGCTGGTGACGGTCAGCGCCCCCTTGCGCCCCTTCTTGCCCTTCTTCAGGTGCAGATATTTCCGCAGGGCCTTCTTCAGGGTCAGGTCCCCGTCCGGCCCGAAACCGCCGTCCAGCTTCTTGGAGCATTTGCGGCAGACCAGGACCACATCCTTCCACTCGGTCTTTGCGCTCTTGAACTCTTCGACGGCCATGATTCGAGTGTCGCCGAGCGATGGTCGTTGCACAAGCGGAATGGGTTCGTCGTCTCCTCCCCGCCTAGCGGGGAGGTGGCGCGGCGCTTCTTCAGCGCCGTGACGGAGGGGCTGCTGACCCGGACTCGGTGCGGCGGACAGGCCCCTCCACCGCTTCGCGATCCCTCCCCGCAGAGCGGGGAGGAGACGGATATGACTACAACCGCTCGAACACCGTCTCGATCACCCGGCGATAGACGGCCGTCAGCGCCTCCAGCTCCGCTGTCGGCACCCGTTCGTCGATCTGGTGCATGGTCTGGCCGACCAGGCCTAGCTCCAGCACCGGGCACAGGGCGCGGATGAAGCGGGCGTCGGAGGTGCCGCCGGTGGTCGAGGCTTCGGGGCGGCGGCCCAGCTCGGCCTCGACGGCGTCCTGCACGGCGCTGACGAAGGCGCCGGGTTCGGTCAGGAAGGCCTCGCCGGAACACAGGTGGTCCAGGGTGATCTGCAGCCCGGTCTCGGCCTGGATGGCCCCGGCCTCGCGGTTCAGCCATTCGATCAGAGCATCGCCCGTATGGCGGGGGTTGAAGCGGATGTTCAGCCGCGCCTTCGCCTCGGCCGGGATGATGTTGGTCGCCGGATTGCCGATGTCGATCGTGGTGATCTCCAGGTTCGACGGCGGGAAACCCTCATACCCCTGATCCAGCACATGGTCGTTCAGCCGGCTCATCAGCCGGGCGATCACCGGGGCCGGATTGGCCGCCCGTTCCGGATAGGCGACGTGGCCCTGTTTGCCCGTCACCGTGATCCAGCTGTTCAGCGAGCCGCGCCGTCCGACCTTGATCATGTCGCCCAGGTGCTGCGACGACGAGGGTTCGCCGACCACGCAGGCGTCGATCACCTCGCCCTCGGCCGCCAGGGTCTCGACCACCCGTTTGGTGCCGTGCAGCGCCGGGCCTTCCTCGTCTCCGGTGATCAGGAAGGAGAGGGAGCCCTTGGGTTCGCCTTCGGCCAGGACCTGCGACACGGCGGCGACCCAGGCGGCGATCCCGCCCTTCATGTCCACCGCGCCCCGGCCGTACAGCAGACCGTCCCTGACCTCGGCGTTGAAGGGCTGGGCCGACCACTGATCGGACGGACCGGTCGGCACCACGTCCGTATGGCCGGCGAAGCACAGGTTGGGCGAGGCGGTTCCGCGCCGGGCGTACAGGTTCTCGATCCGCGCATGGACCCCTTCGCCCCCCGGTCCCTCGAAGGCCAGGCGCCGGCAGTGGAAGCCCAGGGCCGTCAGATGGCGTTCCAGCACGTCCATGGCCCCCTCGTCGGCGGGGGTGACGGATGGAATACGGATCAGGTCGCGGGTCAGTTCGACAGGATCGATCACAGGAGTTGATGCGCGGCTCATGCGCCTATGCTTTAGGGACATCGCGCAACGGGGAGAAGGCCCATGCCCAAGATCGACATCGACAGCGCGCCCAGAGGCGACGGCACGACCTATCCGGACGCGTTCGCCGGCCCCTGTCTGTCGCGCCGCCGCTGGAAGCTGGGTGATGCGGCGGGCCTGACCCAGTTCGGCGTCAACCTGCTGCGCCTGCCCGACGGCGCCTGGTCCAGCCAGCGCCACTGGCACGAGGCCGAAGACGAGTTCGTGATGGTGGTCGAGGGCGAGGTCGTCCTGATCGAGGACGACGGCGAGACCGTGCTGGGCGCCGGCGACTGCGCCGGCTTCAAGGCCGGCGTTCCCAACGGCCACCGGATCGAGAACCGATCCGGCCGTGACGCGGTTCTGCTCGAGGTCGGCACGCGCAGCCCGACCGTCACCCCTTGCGACTACCCCGACATCGACATGGTCCTGCCCGCGGGCGCGGACCGCTATTTCCACCGCGACGGTTCGCCCTATCCGAAGTTCCCCAGACGCACGTGAGCACCGAAACCCTCGACACCGCCCCCGCCGCCCCGCCGGTTCCGCCGCCTCCGCCCGAGGGCCCCGACAGTCCCTGGGGCATCCGCGATTTCCGCCTTCTGTGGTTCGGGCGCGTGGTCGCGGTTCTGGCCATCCAGATCCAGTCCTCGGCCCTGTTGTGGCAGGTCTATGAGATCGCCCGGCGCGATCATCCGATCGAACAGGCCAGTCTCTATCTGGGCCTGGTCGGCCTGTGTCAGTTCCTGCCGCTTCTGGCCTTCACCCTGCCGGCCGGGGCCATGGCCGACCGGCGCGACCGGAAACGCACCGTCTGGATTTCCATCCTGGTCGAGGCGGCCTGCGCCGGCTCCTTCCTGGCCATGGCCCTGCACGGAAACCCGCCCCTGTGGGGGCTGCTGGCGGTCGCGGCCCTGTTCGGCGCGGCGCGGGCGTTTCTGGCGCCGGCCAGCCAGGCCTTCCTGCCGATGGTGGTGGGCCGCAAGGCCCTGCCGCCCGCCATCGCGGCCCAGTCCATCGCCTTCCAGACCGGGGCCATCGCCGGTCCGGCCCTGGGCGGGGTGATCGTGGGCGTCAATGTGCCCCTGGCCTATGCGGTGTCGCTGGGCATGTTCCTCTTGGCCGTCGCCGCCTTCATTCTGATCCGCACCAGCGGCAAGCCGGCGCCCCAGGCCAATCCCCTGTCGCCGATCGACTCGGTCAAGGAGGGGCTGGCCTATGTGTGGAAGACCAAGATCGTGCTCGGCGCCATTTCGCTGGACCTGGTCGTGGTCCTGCTGGCGGGGGTGGCGCTTCTGACGCCGATCTTCGCCCGCGACATCCTTCATGTCGGACCCCAGGGCTTCGGCCTGCTGCGCGCGGCCTTCGGCGTCGGGGCCATGGGCATGGCCATCTATCTGAGCCGTTTCCCGATCCGGCGGAACGGCGGGCGCTGGATGTTCTCGGCCGTGGCGGTGTTCGGCCTGTGCACCCTGACCTTCGGCCTGTCCAAGATCGTCTGGCTGTCCGGCCTGGCCCTGCTGATCGGCGGGGCGGCGGACATGATCAGCGTCAATGTGCGCCAGACCCTGATCCAGCTGGCCACGCCCGACCATATGCGCGGCCGGGTCTCGTCGGTCTCCATGCTGTTCATAGGCGCCTCGAACGAACTGGGCGAGGCCTATTCCGGCGTCATGGTGCGAATGCTGGGCGCGGTCGGGGCGGCGGTGTTCGGCGGGCTCGGGGCCCTGGCGGCCACGGGCGCCTGGTCGGCGATGTTCCCGGGGCTGCGGAAGGCGGATCGGCTGACGTGAGGGGTTAGTGGCGAGTGACGAGTGACGAGTGGCGAGAGAGGCGGGGAGGGCTCGCCACTCGCCACTCACCACTGGCCACTCCCTTAATCACCACCCCCTGAAATGCTTCGACAGCTTCAGGCCCTGGTTTTGATAGTGGCTGCCGCTCTCGCCATACAGGCGCACAGGGCGCTCCGTCAGGGGTTCATAGACCAGGCGGGCGACGATCTGGCCGTGCTCGAGCAGGAAGGGCGTGTCGTGGGTGCGGACCTCCAGCACCCCCTTGGAGCCGGCGCCGTGCGCCTCATCCGTGCCGAAGCCAGGGTCGAAGAAGCCGGCGTAGTGGACGCGGAACTCGCCTACCGACGGGTCGATGGGGGTCATTTCGGCGGCCTGATCGACCGGAATTTCGACGTCGTCGGACGAGGCCAGGATGTAGAACTCGCCCGGATCCAGCAGCAGTTCGCCGCGACGCAGGGTCAGCGGCTCCCAGAAGTCGCGCGGGTCGTGGCCGTCGATATGGTCCAGATCCACCACCCCGGCGTGGCGGCGCCCGCGGAAGCCGACGATGTCGCCGCCCTGCAGATCGACGCCGACCGAGCGGGTCTCCAGCTTGGGCGGATCGCCGGCCTTCAGCCTGAGTTGGTTCAGCCGGGTGCCGGGTCGCACCAGGATGGAGAAGGTCTGGGGCGCGACCTCCATATAGAGGGGGCCGTCATAGCCCTCGGCCACATCGTCGAAACTGGCGCCCTGGTCGGTCAGCAGGCGCACGAAGACGTCCACCCGGCCGGTCGAGGACTTGGGATTGGCCCGGGCGATCAGCCCCTTGGGCAGGTTCAGCCGCTCCTGAAGGCGCACGATGTAGACGCAGCCCTTTTCCAGCACGACGCCGGCGTCGGTGATCTCGATCCGGTGCATGGCCACGTCGGCGATCCGTTCCTCGACCTTGCGCCGGCCGGGCAGGAAGGAGGCGCGCACGCGCCAGGCCTGGTCCGAAAGTCGCAGATCCAGGCTGGCGGGCTGAACCTGGTCATGATCGAAGGGGGTGTCGGACGTGATGGCGCCGGCGGCGATCAGGGTCTCGATGGACTGGGCGGGCAGGATGCCGGGACGGGGCGCTTGGAAGGCGTTCATGGCGTCAGTCTCACACGGTTTTCGCGACCTGTCGCCAAGTCGCGCTTGCGGCCCGCGCGCGGCGGGGCGAGCATATAGCCCATGCACGATGGTCCTGCCTATACCGCCGAAACGAACGGCATACTGATCCGGGTCCGGCCCTCCTATCTGGCGGGCCAGTCGGACCCGGACGAGGGTCGCTGGGTCTGGGCCTATCAGGTCGAGATCGTGAACCTGAGCGGGACGACGGTCCAGCTGATGGCCCGCCGCTGGACCATCACCGACGGCCACGGCCATGTCGAGGAGGTGCGCGGGCCGGGCGTGGTGGGCGAACAGCCGGTCATTGAGCCGGGCGGCAGCTATGCCTACGCCTCGGGTTGTCCCCTGCCGACCGACAGCGGGTCCATGGTCGGGGCCTATTATATGACCGACGCCGAGGGGCGCAGTTTCGAGGTCGAGATCCCGGCCTTCTCGCTGGATACACCCGGTGCAAGACGGGTGTTGAACTGAGCGAAAGCGGATGGGGCTGCGTCAACCCGGATGAACCGCAGCCCCGCCCCCTAAAGTCTCGCCGGCCGCTTGCGCGACCGGCGAGGGGGAGGTCGGCTCCATAAGGAGCATCTGTGACGCGGGCATGACCCGCTTCATTTTAGTGCGCTATGTTCGCGACGCGGTCGCTCAGGACTTGAGCGCAGAGCGCCGCTGCCGCGCGGCGCTCAAGTAGCGCGAAGCGCGGTAGCGCCTCCAAACATGTCGCCCTTAAATGTAGCGGCGCAGGCTGCGAGCCAAGTCGGACGAGCCGTCCTTGCCGCGCTTGACCTGGGGTTGGTAGGCGACCCGGGCGTGTTCGACGCAATAGACGCCTTCCGAGGCGCGGCGGCCGCAGAAGCTGAACTCGCGCGACGACGGATCGCCGATCGGCCATTTGCACATATGGGCGCCCAGGGTCATCACCGTGGCCGTGCCGGGCAGGTCCGGGATCGGGGCGGGCGCCGGAGCGGCCGGTTGAACCGCCTTGGGTTGGACCACTTCCAGGCGGCGCGGCGCGGCCGGCTGGGCGGCCGCCGTCGCGGCCGGGGCCGCAGGGCGCGGGCGGGCGGTGCGGAAGGTCGCGGCGGTGCGCGCCGGCTGGGACGGGGCGGCCCGGCCCGACAGGCCCAGACGGTGAACCTTGCCGATCACGGCGTTGCGGGTGACCCCGCCGCCCAGTTGTTTGGCGATCTGGCTCGCGGACTGGCCTTCCAGCCAGAGCTTCTTCAGCGCGCCTACGCGGTCGTCAGTCCAGCCTGCGGTCATGCCACCCTCCAGCGAGTTTGGATTCAATATCTAGGTTCAGGCTCCCCCTCCGGGGTCTTGACCTACCACTAATCGTAAACCAGCCGTTAAGAGACGCAATATGTGCGAATCGCACTGTCCACAGAAACCAGATGTTGAATCGCTTGAGTGGCGAGTGGCGAGTGGCGAGTGGCGAGTGGCGAGTGGCGAGTGGCGAGTGGCGCCTGCTGCGTCCGCCGTCTCTGAGCCTTCCGGTCGGCGGTGGTTCGCACTCTGAACGCCCGCGCCTTCTCGCCACTCGTCACTAACCACTCGCCACTCCCTTGCGCAGCAAGGGCGCAAAGCGCATCTGGCGGCCCATGACCGAGACCACGCCCGACCTGATCGCCACCCGCCCGTCCGGACTGCCGCAGCCGCGGCGCTATCCGGGGATCAACTGGATCGGGGTGCAAACCCTGTATCTGCGCGAGGTGCGTCGGTTCTGGAAGGTGGGGGCCCAGACGGTGGCTGCGCCGGTGGTGACGACCCTGCTCTATATGCTGGTCTTCGTGGTCGCGCTTCAGGACGCCCGGCCGCCGCTGCACGGCACGCCCTTCGCCCTGTTCGTGGCGCCCGGCCTGATCATGATGGCGGTGCTGAACAACGCCTTCGCCAACGCCTCGTCCAGCCTGATCCAGGCCAAGATCATGGGCACGGCCACCGACTTCCTGACCCCGCCGCTCAGCCCGCTGGAGCTGACCATGGGCTTTACCCTGGGCGCGGCGACGAGGGGCGCGGTGGTCGGTCTGGTCACGGCCCTGTGCGTCCTGCCGTTCGCGCCGCTCGGGGTCGCCAATGTGCTGGCCATCGTCTGGTTCGCGCTCGCGGCCAGCTTCATCATGGGGATGACCGGGGTGCTGGCGGGCCTGTGGAGCGAGAAGTTCGATCACCTGGCGGCGGTCCAGAACTTCATCGTCATGCCGATGACCTTCCTGTCGGGCACCTTCTATCTGGTCGAGAACCTGCCCGAACCCTTCCGCACGATCAGCCGCTACAACCCCTTCTTCTATCTGATCGACGGTTTCCGTTACGGCTTCATCGGCCATGCCGAGAGCAATCTGACGGTCGGCGTGATCGGATCGGCCGTGCTGATGGTTATCATGGGGACGATCTGCTGGCTGGTGTTCCGTTCGGGCTGGCGCCTGAAGAGCTAGCCCGCTAACTCTGGCGGATCACCCTGGGGAGGTCCGCCATGCTGTTCCGTTCGCTCGTCGCCGCTGCGGCGCTTCTTGTCGCCCTTCCGGCCGCCGCCCAGGAGTCCGGCGCCGCGATCCAGACGGCCGCCGCCGCCTTCGTCAAGCCGACGAACGCCGAGCGCATGGCTGTCATCGTCGATCAGCTGACCGCCGCCGGCCTGCCGCACCAGCTCCAGACCTTCGAGGGCGGCAATCCCCGCACCGGCCCGATGGCCGGGTCCAACGTCGTCGTCACCCTGGGCGACGGGCCCAAGGACATCGTCCTGACCGCCCACTATGACGCGGTGAAGCTGCGCGACGGGTCGATGTCGCAAGGGATCGTCGACAACGCCGGTTCGGTCCTGGCCATGATCGAAGCGATGAAGACGCTGAAGGGTCAGACGACCGGCCACCGGCTGATCTTCGTCCTGACCGACCAGGAGGAGCTGGGCCTGATCGGCGCCAAGGCCTGGCTGGAGAGCCACGACAAGAGCCGCATTCACGCCGTGATCAACGCCGACGTCGCCGCATACGGCCGCACCGTCATGTACGGCGAGAACAACGGCGCCCAGTCCGGCTTTGTGCTCACCGCCTTGCGTAGCCAGTGCGCGGAGCAGGCCGTGAACTGCATCGCCTTCCCCGTCTATCCGCCCAGCGACGACCGGGTCTTCTCGGCGGCCGGCGTGCCGGTCGTCTCGCTGGGAACCCAGGACGCGATCGGCGCCCACCAGATGTGGCTGGCCTTCAACGGCGGAGAGGACAATGGCCTGAAGGAGGGCTTCGTCCCGCCGGTCTTCCAGCGCATCCACTCGACCGAGGACAAGCTGTCCTATCTGAACGGCGAGGACGTGGCCCGCTTCGGCCGCTTCATCGCCGACCTGACCCTGCGGCTGGACCGGACGGCGCCCTGACGAAAGCCCATGGCGCCGGTGTTGACTAACACTGTCGCCCGTCCGACAACGCCTGTCCCTATGAAACCGGCTCCGTCGCGCCTCGCGTCGGGGCCGTATCGCTTTTGGAGGTCTTAGTCCCGTGTCCACGAACCATCTGATGGGTGTCTACAATCGCGCGCCGCTGGAAGTGGAACGCGGCCGAGGCGCTCGCCTGTGGTCGACCGACGGGACCGAATATCTCGACTGCGTCGCCGGCATCTCGACCAACGGCCTGGGCCACGCCCACCCCGAACTGGTCCAGGCGGTCAAGGATCAGGCCGAGAAGCTGTGGCACGTGTCCAACATCTTCCGCATCCCGGGCCAGGAGGCCCTGGCCGACGCCCTGTGCGAATCGAGCTTCGCCGACGTGGTCTTCTTCACCAACTCGGGCACGGAAGCCGTCGAATGCGCCCTGAAGACGGCGCGCAAATATCACTCGGCCAAGGGCCATCCCGAGCGGATCGACATCTACGGCTTCGACGGCTCCTTCCACGGCCGCACCTACGGCGCCATCAACGCCGCCGCCAACCCCAGCTATACCGAGGGCTTCGGCCCCGCCATGCAGGGCTTTCACCAGCTGAAGTGGGGCGACCACGAAGCCATCAAGGCGGCCGTCGCCAATCCGACCACGGCGGCCGTCATCGTCGAGCCGGTCCAGGGCGAGGGCGGCTGCCGCGCCATGCCGGAACAGTGCCTGCGCGGACTGCGTGAGCTGTGCGACCAGCACGGCGTCCTGATCATCTTCGACGAGGTCCAGTGCGGCATGGGCCGGACCGGCAAGCTGTGGGCCCACGAATGGGCCGGCATGTCGCCCGACATCATGGCGGTGGCCAAGGCCCTGGGCGGCGGCTTCCCCATCGGCGCCTGCCTGGCCACGGCCGAGGCCGCCTCGGGCATGACGGTCGGGGTGCACGGCTCGACCTTCGGCGGCAATCCGCTCGCCATGGCCGTGGGCGGCAAGGCCCTGTCCCTGATCAACACGCCCGAGATCCTGAACAACGTCAATGAGATCGCCGGCTATCTGAAGCAGCAGCTGGCCGGGCTTCAGTCCCGCTTCCCGGACGTCATCGTCGACGTCCGCGGCAAGGGGCTGCTGATCGGGGTCAAGCTGGTCCCGAACAATCGCGAGTTCATGGCCTTGGCGCGCGACACGCAACAGCTGCTGATCGCCGGGGGCGGCGACAACTGCGTGCGCCTGCTGCCGCCGCTGAACCTGACGCTCGACGAGGCCCGCGAACTGATCACCCGGTTCGAAGCCGCCTGCGAGGCCGCCCGCGAGAGGTGGGCCGCCTGATCGGTTTCATCACAACGGGCACGGCGAATGCACCACGGCCACGACGGGAGGGAGCCTGTTTCCCCGAAAGTGAACGAGGTCGGTCGCGCCGTTATGGACGCGGCCTTCGCCGTGCATCGGGAACTTAGGCCGGGCTTGCTGGAGTCGGTTTACGAGCATTGCCTCGCCAGCGATCTGATGCGTGCGGGTCTTGCCGTTGAACGGCAGATCGCCATCCCCGTCCACTACCGCGAAGACCGATTGGATGTCGGTTTCCGCCTCGATCTACTGGTGGAGAGTCAGGTGATCGTCGAGGTGAAAGCGATCGACGCCCTGGCGTCGATCCATACTGCTCAGATACTCACCTATCTGAGGTTTAGTCAGATCAGATTGGGCTATCTGATCAACTTCAATACGCCCAGACTAAAGGACGGCTTTCGCCGTCTGGTTTTATGATCTCACCGGCCGCCTTCCGTCGTGTTCGTCGTGACGCCGTTGTGCTCTTTGTGATGAAACTTTTTTCGCCTCGACCGGATCACCCATGACCCGCCATTTCCTCGACATCCATCAGCTGGACGCCGCCGACCTGCGCGCCATTCTCGACGACGCCCACGCGCGGAAAGCCGCCCGCAAGGGCTGGCCCCAGGGGCGCGCCGACGCCGACGCGCCAGGCAAGGACCGCGTCCTGGCGATGATCTTCGAGAAGAACTCGACCCGCACCCGGTTCAGCTTCGACGCGGCCATCCGCCAGCTGGGCGGCGCCTCCATCATCGCCACCGCCTCGGACATGCAGCTGGGCCGGGGGGAACCCGTCGAGGACACGGCCCGCGTCCTGTCGCGCATGGTCGATGCGGTGATGATCCGCGCCAATCGGCATGAGGACGTCGAACGCTTCGCCCGGGTTTCGACCGTGCCGGTGATCAACGGCCTGACCGATCGGTCGCATCCGTGCCAGATCCTGGCCGATCTGCAGACGATCGAGGAACATTGCGGCCCAATCGCGGGCAAGACCGTCGCCTGGGTCGGCGACGGCAACAATGTCTGCCACAGCTTCATGCATGCGGCGCCCAAGTTCGGCTTCCACCTGAACGTCGCCTGCCCGGCCGAATACCATCCCGACCTGCGCGATCTCGAAAAGGGCGGGGCCGCCGTGACCCTGACCAGCGATCCGCGCGAGGCGGTCAAGGGCGCCGACGTCGTGGTCACCGACACCTGGGTCTCTATGGGCGATCAGGACTATGAGGCGCGCCTGGCGGCCTTCGAGCCCTATACGGTGGACGAGGCCCTGATGGAGCTGGCTGATCCGAATGCGGTCTTCTTGCACTGCCTGCCCGCTCACCGGGGCGAAGAAGTGACTGACGCCGTCATCGACGGTCCCCGCTCTCTGGTCTGGGACGAGGCGGAGAACCGCATCCACGCCCAGAAGGCGGTTCTGGCCTGGTGTTTCGCAGGCTGATGGAAACGGCGCCGAGACGAAAATCTCGGCGCCGCCTCATGCTCTAGCTCAGATTGACGTCCGACACGCCGCCGACGTCCGGCTGGGTCTTGGTCAGATTGGCCTTCAGGATCTGGTAGCCGAAGCCCACGCCGCCCTTGTCCGACACCCAGACCCGACCGTCCTCGGCGTCGAAGCGGATCAGGGTCAGGTGCGGATCGCCCTTGCCGTCCGGGTACCAGGCGGCCACGACTGGATTCCAGTATTTGTCGATGCGCGCGCGGTCCTGGTCGATCGACAGGGCGCCGTGGATGCAGGCCTGAACCTTCTGGTCCTTGGCCTGGTAGCAGAACATGCCGTCCTGACCGCCCACGGCCACGTCGCGGGCGAAGTCGGTGTCGTCGCGACTGAAGAACCAGATGGTCCCGGTCTCGGGCTCGCCGAAGCCGGTCATCGGCTGATGGTGGTAGCCGGCCTGGTCCAGGCCCAGCATGCCGGTGTTGGAGTCCTTCAGACTGTCCCAGAATTCCTTCTCGGCCTGGGCAGGGGTCAGGGTGTCGGCCATGTCGTGCGTCTCCTTTTGGGGTCGCGGAGACAATGGTCGGGCTCGGATCGGGTTCCTAACGGGGGACGGCTCAGGGAATCCAGGGCGCGCGTTCGGCGCCGAACAGGGTCGCCAGATGAATCAGCAAGAGCAGGGCCAGGGCCGCGGCGCCCAGCATGATGAACCGCCAGGGCGTCATTCGCGGCCCCTTGAACGGATTGGGCGGCTGGGCGCCCCGCCAGCCGGCGAAGACCATGACCGCCAGGGCGGCGACCAGCAGGATCAGTGTGGCGTTCAGGTCCATCGGCTGCACCTGCCCAAGCCCGGTCGGTTGCGCAAGGGAAGTCTTGCCGAAGTCTTAATCTTAAGGCGGCGTTAACCCTGATCGGCCCAGAAACGCGGGGCGCGGCGAGATTTCCACAGGCTGGAGAGAGGCCGCAACATCTTGCGGTTAACCACACGTTTACACCCTCGATATTGGCGTTATAGCCTTGCCGCATGGGTCGGGAGCCGAATCAGTGAGCGCAGCCGCGCCTTGGAGTGTTAAGGGCATCGACCCGAAAGCCCGCGAGGTCGCCAAGGATCTTGCGCGCCGTTCAGGCATGACCCTGGGCGAGTGGCTGAACTCCATGATCATGGACGACGAGGAAGAGGGCTACGCCACGCTTCCGCGCCGCGGTCCTGTCGCCGACACCTATGACCGCCGCCATCGCGCCCGCCGTCTGGACGACGCCTATGAGCCGTCGGACGAGAAATGGCAGAGGGTCAGCGCCTCGATCGACGCCCTGGCCGCCCGGCTGGAGGCGGCCGAGCGCCGTTCGACCGTCGCCATCCAAGGGGTCGATCAGGCCGTCGCCGGCCTGGTGCGCCGCCTGGACGGTCATGACGCCCAGACCAAAGGGCAGGCCCGGCGCATTGACGACATCGCCGAGGAGCTGCGCGAGGGGCACCGCCGTCTGCGCGCCTTCGAACGGGACACCGGTCCTCAGGTTCAGGAAGGCTTCGGCAAGGTCGAACAGTCCATCGGCGCCCTGGCGGGGCGGCTGTACGACATCGAAGAGCGTCAACGCGCCGGCGTGGCGGATCTGCGCCAGCGGATGGAGGCGGTCGAAAAGGCCGCCGGACCCGGCGCTGGCTCGGATCTTCTGGCCCAGGTCGGGGCGCGTCTGGACCAGGCGCAAAGCCGCACCACCGAGGCCCTGAAGGCGCTGGAACGGTCCTTCGCCGATCTGGATCAGAGGCTGCGCGCCGCCGAGGGCCGGGTCGAGCCGGAAGGGGCCCGCGACGCCGCCCGGTTCGAAAAACTGGCCGAGACCCTGTCGCGTCAGATCGACAGCAACCGCGCCGAGATGATGCAGCGGCTCGACGCCGCCGAGACGGGCGCCCGGATCGACCGGATTGAACGGGCGGTTCAGGCCGTCAACGACCAGGTCCAGGCGTCCGAGCGCAAGGGCGCCCAGGGGCTGGAGGCCATGGGCCGCGAGGTCCTGAAGATCGCCCAGAACCTGAATGCGCGGATGCAGGCCGCCGAACGGGCGGGCGCCGATCAGGCCGAGGCCGTGACCCGCGCCGTCAGCCGCAAGGTGGACGAGGACCTGGCGCGCCATTCGGCCCAGGTCGATCAGACCTTCGCCCGCCACGTCGATCGGGTCGAACAGAGGCTGACCGCGACAGAGGACCGTCACGCCCTGGCGCTGGAGAAGCTGGGCGGCGAGATCACCCGCATCTCCGATCAGCTCAGCGACCGGATCGTCCAGTCCGAGCGCCGCTCGCAGCAGGCGCTGGACGACATCGCGCGGCGTCTGTCGGAAAGCGCCGAGAAGATCGAGCAGCGTTACGACCGCGCCTCGGGCGAACTGGCCGAGCGGATGCGGCTGAGCGAGGAGCGCACGGCCCGGCTGTTGGCCGAAGCCCGCGAGAGCATCAGCGCCCGCCAAGCCGGCGCGGCGGACCGCGCCGCCTTCGAAGACCGAAGCGCGCCGGCCGCCGATGTCGTAGCCGAAGGGGGCTGGGACATTCCCGAGGCCGAGCCCAAGCCTCGCGTCGTCGCGGCGCGGACGGCCCGGTCGGCCGTCTCGACCCCGGTCGAACCGGACTGGCGCGCGGCCGTCTTCCCGGACGATTCCTTCGACGACGCAGACGCCTGGTCCAGCGATGCGTCGATGACGCCCAAGACGGCGCCCTTCCCGTCGTCCTTCGCCGCCGCCGTCTCGGCGACGTCCTTCAGCGCCGAACCTGCGACGCCCGAACCCGAGCCGGAGCGCGCCCCGCCCCCGCCCCCGCCCGCGCCGACGCCTGATCCCGCGCCCGCAGCCGAGGCGAGCCCGGTCATTCAGCCGTTCGGCGGCTTCGGCGGGGCCGACGTCGAGGATGCGCTGGACGCCACGGCCCCGGGCTTCGCCGCCCCGGCGCCGGCGGAAACCTCCGCCCTGGACGTCTCTGCGCGCGAGGATGATTTCGGCGGCGAGACGGAGTTCGTCGATCCCCGGCGTCTGCGCGCCTCCATGGGCGCCGCCGCGGCGGCGGGCCGGGCCTCCTCGACCCGCTCGACCATCAACGCCGCCCGCGCCGCCATGACCGTCCCGACCCCGGTCGAGGCGCCGCGCCAGGGTTTCGGCCTGGCGCCGAAACGCGGCGGCAAGTCCAAGCTGCAGGAACGTCTGGACAAACAGGCCGCCCGCGACGGTTCGACCGTCAAAAAGGCCTTTCTGGCCTCGGTGACGGCGGTGGCCCTGACGGGCGGCGCCTATGCTTCGCTCAGCCTGGCCGACGGTTCGGGCCTGCCTGACATCAACCTGCCCGGCCTGTCGGGACGCGACGCGGCGCTGGCGGCGGCCGAGCCGGCGGCCCCGCCTCTCGCCATGGCGGTGACGCCCGCCGACGCCGTCCCGACCGCCGAGGCGGGGGCGGAGGCCTATGACCGCGCCGTGGAACAGATCGAGAGCGGCGATCCGGAAGGCGTCGAAGCCTTGAAGAAGGCGGCCAACCTCGGCTACGCCCCGGCCCAGACCTATCTGGGACAGCTCTATCTGGCCGGGGCGGACGGAGTCGCGGCCGATCCGGTCGAGAGCCGCCGTTGGGGCCGTCGCGCGGCCGAGAACGGCGACCCGCGCGGCATGCACCTTTACGGCATGCAGCTGTATGAAGGCGACGGCGGAGCCGCCAATCAGGCGGAAGGCCTGGTCTGGCTGGTCAAGGCGGCCGAACACGGCCTGCCGGACAGCCAGTATAATGTCGCGCGCATCTATGAGACGGGCGCCGACGGGGTGGCCAAGAATCTGACCGAGGCGCTGAAGTGGTACATGATCGCCGCGCGCGGCGGCGACAGCGAGGCTCAGGCGGCGGTGAACCGTCTGCGCCCGACCGCCAGCGCCACGGCCCAGCGCGCCGCCCGCACCGCCGCCGAGGCCTTTGTGTCGCAGCAGTCCGCCAAGGCGACGGGCTGAGGCCGGGTTTCGGATCAAAGCCCCAGACCAGGGTGGCGGCGCGCCGTCCCCGTCGCTAAAGACCAGCTGTCGCCGTTCGGCGCTTTCCGTTTCGCTCCAGCCGAAGGCGCGTCCTTTGGATATCTATCTGCCGATCGCCGAGGTTTCGGTGAACTGGCCGACCCTGGTGATCCTGGGGGCGGTGGTCGGCTTCGTCTCGGGCCTGTTCGGCATCGGCGGCGGCTTCCTGATGGCCCCGATCCTGGTCTTCCTCGGCATTCCCCCGACCGTGGCGGTCGCCAGCCAGGCCAGCCACGTCGTGGCCTCCTCGACCTCGGGCGTGATCCGCTACGCCGGCCAGGGGGCGGTCGATTTCCGCATGGGGTTGGTGATGGCGGGCGGCGGCGCCGTCGGCGCCTTGGCCGGGGTCGAGCTGTTTCGCTATCTGCGGCTGCTGGGTCAGGCGGACCTGGTGGTGGCCCTGTCCTATCTGGTCTTCCTGGGCGTCATCGGCGGGCTGATGCTGAACGAGAGCCTGACCGAAATCCTGCGCCGCCGCCGGGGTCTGCCTGCGCCCCGCAAGGAGCGCCGCCGGCCCCTGTGGCTGTACGGCCTGCCGCTGAAGATGAAATTCCCCAAGTCGGGCCTCTACATCAGCGCCCTCCCGCCGTTCGGCCTGGGCGTTTTCGCAGGGGTGCTGTCGGCCATTATGGGGGTGGGGGGCGGCTTCATCCTGGTGCCCGCCATGCTCTACGTCCTGCGGATGCGGGCCGGCGCCGTGGTCGGCACCAGCCTGTTCCAGATCATCATAACCACCGCCATCACCACCATTCTTCAGGCCGGGCGCAACCAGACGGTCGACATCGTCCTGTCCACCATCCTGCTTCTGGGCGGGGTCGTCGGGGCCCAGATCGGCGCCCGGTTCGCCGGTCGGTTCCGGGCGGAAGAACTGCGGGCGGCCCTGGGGCTGATCGTTCTTCTGGTGGGGATCCAGATGGGGCTGGAGCTGTTCGTCCGGCCCAGCGACATCTTCCTGATCGCGCCTGGGGTCGCCGACTGATGCAGGCGCTTCCACCCCCTCCGCCCGCGATCGAGGCTCCTCTCACGCTTCCGGCGCCCGACCGGTCCGAGGCTACGACCGGGGAGCTGCGCGTCGCAGCCGCCCTGACCGACGCGCGGGTGCGGGTCGATTCCAGCTTCCGCGGCGCCTCGATCGTGCTGTTCGGCGCCGTCTTCAATCCGACGCCGGAACCCGCCGATGTGGTGGTGGTGGTGCGCGGACCGGACGCGCCCGTGCGTCTGGTCAAGAAGACGCGCAACATGGGCGTCTGGCTGAACAGCCGCCCGGTACTGTTCGAGGGGGCGCCCGGCTTCTACATGACCGCCTCGACCCGGCCCCTGTCCGAAATCGCTGAGTTCGGCCAGCTGCGGCGGCTGGGGGTGGGGGTCGATCACCTGAGGATCGACGCGCCGGAGGAGAGCCGCACCGTCACCCGCTACGGCGTGCGCGACGTGGTGGTCAGCCGTCTGGGCGACGACTATCTGGACTGGCGGCGCGCGGTGATCCGGCTGAAGGAGGCGGCGGCCCTTTACGACACCGATCCCAAGGGGGTCGAGTTCGTGGACCGTGGCCTGTTCCGGGCCGAGGTGAAACTGCCCACCGTCGCCCCGACCGGCAAATATTACGCCGAGGTCTGGCTGTTCCAGGACGGGGAGCCCCAGTCGGTTTCGAACCTGACCCTGACGGTGGAGAAGGTGGGTCTGGAGCGAGACATCTATGAGTTCGCCCATCGTCGGCCTTGGCTTTACGGCCTGGTCTGCGTCCTGCTGGCGGCCCTGACGGGCTACGGCGCCTCGCGCGTCTTCAGTCGCCGGAACTGAAGCCCAGTTCGGCCCGCAGGGTCTCGGCCGTCAGGCCGCCGGCGCGCAGTTCCGCCAGGGTCACGGACCGGTCCCGCTTGGCGTACCGCCGCCCGTCCGGCCCTGTCAGCAGGGGGTGGTGGCGATAGACGGGGGCGGGCCAGCCCATCAGGGTCTGGATCAACCGCTGCACATGGGTGGCCTCGAACAGGTCCTGGCCCCGGATCACATGGTCGATCCCTTGTAGGGCGTCGTCATGGGCGACCGCCAGATGATAGGCGACGCCCGCGTCCTTGCGGGCCAGCACCACATCGCCCCCCGCCTCGGGCCGCACCGGGATCACGCCGGTCTCGCCGCCCGGTCCCGTCCCTTCCTCGACGAAGGTCAGGCTCGTCCAGATCGCCTCCCCCAGGGCCTGGCGCGCCCGGTCCAGCGACAGCCGCCAGGCGAAGGGCCGGCCCTCGTCCATAAACCTCGCCTCCTCCTCCGCCGCATGGGGGCCGGGGCGCACCGCCTCCATCGCCCCGTGGGGCGCATCCCCCAGGCCGTCCAGGATATCCTTGCGCGTTCGGAAACAGCGGTACAGAAGCCCCTGACGCCGCAGATGGTCCAGAACGGCGGCGTAATCGTCCAGATGCGCCGACTGGCGCCGCACCGGCGTCTCCCAGTCCAACCCCAGCCAGGCCAGGTCCTCCAGAATCCCGACCTCGAACTCCGGGCGGCAGCGGGTCGGGTCGATGTCCTCGATGCGCAGGACGAACCGCCCCCCGGCCCTCCGAGCCGCCGTCCAGGCGGTCAGGGCGGAGAAGGCGTGGCCCTTGTGCAGGCGGCCGGTGGGGGAGGGGGCGAAACGGGTGGCGAACATCTCCCTGATCCTAGCGGTTTCCGGACCCGAACGGCGCCCCGCCCTTTTCGAGAGCCCACATCGGTCCCAGAGCCTGATCCGTTGAGGAGGAACCGCTTCGCGGTTCCGCTGAAACGGTGAATCAGGCTCCGGATTAGAGCGAGAGCATGATTCACGCTTCTGCCGGAACCGCCTCGCGGTTCCGCCTGAAACGATCATGCTCTAAGCGTGGGCAATGCCCGTCGCCCCGACAGTCCAGGATATCGCCGCCGCTCGAGACGCTCTGGCCCAGGCCGATCCCGCCCTGGCGCGGGCCCATGCCCAGACGCCCGCCTTCGAATGGCGGCTGCGGCCTGGCGGCTATGAGGGTCTGTTCCGCATGATCGTGGAACAGCAGGTCTCGGTCGCCGCCGCCGCCTCCATCTGGGGGCGCACGGTCGAGGGGCTGGGCGGGGCCGTGACGCCGGAGGCGGTGCTGGCCCACGACGTCGAGGCGCTGCGCGCCTTCGGCCTGTCGGGGCAGAAGGCCCGCTACGGACGCGAGATCGCCCTGGCTCAGGTGGAGGGGCGGATCGACCTGGATCATATGCAGACCCTGTCGGACGAGGCGGCGATCGCCGCCCTGACGGCCATCCGGGGCGTCGGCAAATGGACGGCCGAAACCTATCTGATGTTCTGCGAGGGGCGGCTGAACGTCTTTCCCGGCGGGGACGTGGCCTTGCAGGAGGCCATGCGCTGGGCCGACCGGGCCGAGGTCCGGCCGAACGAGAAACAGGCCTATGCCCGGGCCGAGCGCTGGCGGCCGCATCGCGGGGTGGCGGCGCATCTGCTTTGGGGATGGTATGGCGGGGTGCGGCGCGGCGAGATCGCGCTGGAGGATCACACGCCATGACCCCGCTGGACCCCGCCCTGACCGAGCCGCTGCGCAACCCCCAGACCGTGCTGGCGGCCCTGGACTTCGCTGGGGTGGCGGTCTTCGCCGCCACGGGCGCCCTGGCGGCGGCGCGGGAAAAGCACGACGTCGTCACCTTCGCCTTCTTCGCCGCCATCACCGGGGTCGGAGGCGGCACCCTGCGCGACCTGCTCCTGGAGCTTCCGGTCTTCTGGGTGCAGGACTGGCGCTATATGGCCGTCTGCCTGTCGGCGGCGGTGGCGCTGTGGCTGATCGGCCAGAGGGACTGGCGGTTCCGCGCCCTTCTGTGGCTCGACGCCGTTGGCCTGGGCGCCTATGGGGTCATGGGGGCGGCCAAGGCCGAGGCGGCCGGCGCCCACCCCCTGATCTGCATCGTCATGGGCACCTTGACCGCCTGTTTCGGCGGGGTGGTGCGTGACACCCTGGCCGGCCAGCCGTCGATCCTGCTGCGGCGCGAGATCAACGTCACCGCCGCCATCCTGGCCGCGACCCTCTATATCGTCCTGAGGATGCCCGAGACGCCGATCTGGCCCGCCGCCATCGTCGCAGCGGTCGCCGGCTTCATGCTGCGCGCGGGCGCCCTGCGCTGGGGATGGACCCTGCCGGGGTTCCCGGCGCGAAATTGACCCGGTTTCGTCGTCGGTTCGTCATGGCGACGTCTTCGAATCGGCGTTAGGCTATCGACCTCTGACTAGGGAAGGAGATCCGTCTTCAATCCTGTCGCCTCCATATCCTCCGCTGTGAGCGGGAGGGCCTGATGCAGGTTCTCCATCGACCGCCGTCGGGCTTTCCGGCCCTGGTGCTGAATGCGGATTTTCGGCCCCTGTCCTACTATCCGCTGTCGCTGTGGCCGTGGGAGGAGGCGGTCAAGGCGGTCTATCAGGACCGGGTGGACGTGGTGTCCCTGTACGAGAAGGTGGTGCGCTCTCCGTCGATGGAGATGCAACTGCCCAGCGTCATCGCGCTCAAGACCTATGTGGATCAGGATCGCAGCCCGGCCTTCACCCGGTTCAACGTCTTCCTGCGCGACGGCTTCGCCTGTCAGTATTGCGGCGCCTCCACCGAACTGACGTTCGACCATGTGATCCCTCGGTCCCAGGGCGGTCGCACGACCTGGGAGAACATCGTCGCCGCCTGCGGTCCCTGCAATCTGACCAAGGGTGGGCGGACGCCGCGCCAGGCCCTGATGCCGATCCGGCGCGAACCTTATCGCCCCAACGCCTGGCAGCTTCAGGAGGCGGGACGGCGTTTCCCGCCCCATTATCTGCACCAGAGCTGGCTCGATTACCTGTACTGGGACATAGAGCTCGAACCTTAGGGTTCTTTTCAGTTGCTCGAAATGGCTCAAACACCCTTGTGGTGGGCAGGTTCAGGGTTCGTTCTTTTACCGCTGATTTCTCGATTATCCTCCGAAATCCTCCCGGCTGGTGACCATGTGGTGACCAAAACCGGGACCAGAAACGGGACCCCTCGTGGGCCCGAGGAGAGATCGAATGGTTCAGAACCCGAGGTCCGGAAAGATCACCAAACGCCTGGTCGACGCCCTGACGTCTGAAGGGGTGCGCTTCACCCTCTGGGACACGCAGCTCAAGGGTTTCGGGGTGCGCGTCGCCGTCAGCGATACCAAAACCTACGTCGTTCGATACAGGACGATCGGCGGCGCTGACCGCCTCCTTCACATCGCTCGCCATGGCGTCGTGACCGCCGAGGAAGCCCGCGAACGAGCGGCCGCTGTACTGGCCGAAGTCGCGTCAGGTGGTGACCCTCAGGGGACCAAAGTCGAACGACGCGAAGAACTGACCATGTCGGAGCTCTGCGACCTCTACATGAAGGAGGGCGTGACGATGAAGAAAGCGACGACCCTTCGGATCGATCGCATCCGCATCGCCCGCCACATCAAACCCCGCCTGGGCAAGATGAAGGTCACCGATATCGGCCGAGCGGACATCGAGCGGCTGATGGTCGATGTCGGGTCGGGACGCATTCGTGGAGAGGCGACGCCGCACACTCGCGGCGGTATTCATGCGGCCTCGCGCACGGTCGGACTGCTGGGCGGTATCTTCACGTTCGCCGTTGAGCGGGAGTTCGTGAAGACCAACCCCACGCGAGGGGTGAAACGCTACAAGGACAACCGTCGGGACCGCTTCCTTTCCCCGGCCGAACTGGCCCGGCTCGGCGATGTCCTGGCGGAGCTCGAGAAGCATGGGGGCGATCCGCGCCACATCAACATCATCCGCCTGCTGGCGCTGACCGGCGCCCGCAAGAACGAGATCGCCAGGCTCAAGTGGTCGGAGATCGACCGCACCATGGGGATGCTCCGGCTGGAGGATTCCAAGACCGGGGCGAAGGTGATCCGTCTCGGGAGCGCGGCGCTGAAGCTGATCGAGGGCCTGCTCTCGAACGGGAGCATCTACGTGTTCCCGGATCGGAAGGATCCCAAGCGTCCGATCGCCAATCTCGACTGGGCCTGGGTCGGCATCCGCAAACGCGCCGGGATGGAAGACCTGCGGATCCATGACCTTCGGCACAGCTTCGCGAGCGCCGGGCTGGCCGGCGGCGAAGGGCTTCAGCTCATCGGCAAGCTGCTCGGCCACAGTCACGTCAGCACCACAAGTCGATACGCCCACCTGGCGGACGACCCGGTCCGTGCCGCCGCCGACAGGATCAGCGAGAGCGTCGCCGCCTCTCTCGCGGGCTGGTCGGTTGAAGACGGACAGACGGCCCATTGAAAGACGGCCGCCCGGCGGGTCGCCGGGCGGCCGAAGTTGTCGCGATGGACTGGGGAGCTAGGCGCCCTCGTGAGCGGCCTCGCCCCAATGTCCGGCCTGGCGAGGCTGGCTCGACGAAGACCGGAGGCCCGAGAGCTGGCTGCGCGCCCACTCGTGCAGCAGGCTCTTGGGGTAGTAGGGGGTCCGCCCGAGGTGGGTGCAGGGCGGTCCGTCAGACCGGGTGCAGAACACCTTCGCCAGTGTCGACGGTGACCGGCGGATGCCCATACGTAGAAGCTCGGTGGACGCTTCCTTGCGGGTCAGCAGCATTTCCTCAGTTCCGTGAAGATGTAGACCGGCCATGTGGCGCTCCTTTCCGTCTGAACCAGAACTGCAACCAAGCAAGCATCGACGGAAATAAACCGCAACCGGCGGACGTAGAGAACTGATGGACGGAATGAATAGGTGACCTGTTCGATCTGTTTCGGCCTGTTCCGATCTGGTTCTGAGTAAGGAAATCGATCACAGCCTTGTGAGATGGGTCGCTTATGAACTTCGGTTTTTCTTGGATCCCGCGGAGAAGCAAGACATCAAGCGGTGGTGAATGAAGGTGGCCTTGGCGTTGCCCTCGAGTGCGGACATAGTCGAGCGGGCTTTTACGCCCATACTGGTGAACCACAGCCGTTCAGGGGAACTGCATGTCTAGCTTCACGGATCGAGCCATGAGCGCCGAGGTATCGCCCGAGCTTTTTGCGGCGTCGTTGGAAGCCATCGGCGAACTGCCTGCGGATCAACGTGGTTCGTTCGAAGGTCGCGCCTTCCGCCTGTTCAGACTACTCGAGGAGCGTGACGAAGCGGATGAGGCAGCGCTTAATGCCTTTGCCATTCAGCTTCGGCTGGAGGCGCTCGCGCGGTTGCATGATGATCGTGGTCTGCGAGCCTGGACGCTTCCGGGGGACGCCGAAGGCGCTGACTACATACATGCCGACGTAGTGGCTGCCGCGGCAGTTGAGCCGCTTCTGGCGATCGATGATCACACAGTCGGATTCGATCTCGAGTCTTTCCGCGCGCGCGTGCTGGCCGACGCGGCTGTGCGCGGACACGCCTAGCCGGGACATCCTTCGTCATGCCAAGGCGCACAAAGTCACTGAAGCGAGGTGCGGCCGGCGACGCGGCCCCCGCAGGAGATATTGCGACGCGCGCCGGCGTGGTCGCCCAGCGCCTGCTCGCGGAGCGCGGCCTCCACTATCTCGAGGATATGTTACCCGACGATGCCCGAGAGTTGCTCCGAGCGGCTTGGCGTGAGGCCGCCGAACAGATGTTCGAAGGGCGTGACCTCGATGTTGTGCAGGCGGAAATCGACATCATGATCGACAGCCTGGATATGACCGAGCCGCCACCGCCCATGCATCGGTCCGAAATGCACTGACGCCTGCGGCATCACCCCTCATCGCGGTGGAGAGACGATGACCTTCACGTCAATCAGGCCGGTCCGTGGTTTAGACAGATCGGACTGGAAGCCTGCAGGGTTTTTCAGGTGGTTGTCGGGATCGTAAACGAGGCAGATGAGCCGGTCGACTTCGCTGTTACCGCCGTAATCGACAAAGTCGTTGGCGAGTTCTTTCTTGATCTTGGTCGTGTCGGACTTGCGGACGTATTTGAGTTCCACCATCGCCCGCAGCGGTTTGAGAAAGAACTCGCACCTCGACGCGCTGCCGGCGACGGATGGGCTCCATTCCTCTTCACGCACATCCGGGAAGTAGGCGGCGAGGATCGAGCGGAACAGGTATTGGCAGTCCCACTCGTCCTTGATGGCATAAACCGCTCCACCGTGCGGGTGGGTCTTCAAAGCAAGGACACTCTCGTGGAAACGGCGGGCAAGTGTGACGATCAGGTCCAGATCCGCGGTTTCGGAACTGACTGTGGCAGCGGGTGGCGAGGGTTTGCGTGCCAAGGTGTAATCAATGGCTCCGAGAACGTGGAAAACCTGCCGGCGGGCGACGTCGACGATGTGTGGTGCGCCGACGATCTTGTGCTTGAGTTCGTAGGCGGCCTGCTCCTCGTCGAGGTCGTCGACCATTGCCTGCACGAAAGCCCGGTACGCTACGAGCCCCTGCTCAAATCGCTCAGGTGAGGCGAACATCTCATTTGGGATCCGGACGTCCGCCACAAACTCCTCGGAGTAGTGGTAGAGATTGGAAATGATATCGCGCGATGTGCCATGCCATGGATCCTTCCAGGACCCTGGGTAGCCCTTCGCATCTTGCATGGCGCCGCGAAACTCATCGTCGATCGCGATGCGGGCTTTACGAAGATACTCCAGGCTCTCGACTGCCCACTCCATCTTGTCCATCAAATAGCCCCGGGGTTGGTCTCGTCCTTAATGCGGAGCTTTAGGATGCCGTAGGCGGCTGGGAAAGTGGTGCGATCTCATGCCTACCGAAAGTCCCGCGTCCTGACTCGAATGCCCTCGAGCGACAGGTCCGGAATGTAGATGTCCCGGGCCTTGGGTGTCCGGGCGTCCGGCTTACTGCCCCGATAGACCTCGTCGCCCCGCCCATGCGGCAACCGGAACTCGCCCCTCCGGCCCAGCGACGCCAAGAGGTCCGAGCCGTCGTGCAGCCGCTCGGCGACGATGTGCACCACCTCGCCTTCGCGCTGCACCCTGCCGTCGACCACCAGCAGGCTGGCGCCCAGCACCACCCGCCGCTGCTGCTCGTAGAGGCTCGGCCAGATCACTAGATTGGCCACACCGGTCTCGTCCTCGATGGTGATGAACATCACCCCCTTGGCCGATCCCGGCTTCTGACGGACCAGAACGAGGCCGGCGACCCGGGTCAGGCGGCGGTCGCGCATGGCCGTCCCGTCGGCGCAGGTCATCACATGCCGGACCTGGAGTTCGTCGCGCAGGAAGGCCAGCGGGTGGTCCCGCAGCGTCACGCCCACATGGGTGTAGTCCTCCACCACCTCCTGACCGGCGGGCATGGCCGGCAGGGCAGCATCAGGCTCATCCACCTCCGGCACGAGTTCGCCGGCCTCCGCCGAGGCCGCCGCGAACAGCGGCAGGGGATCGTCGCGGAGCGCCTTGATCGACCACAGGGCGTCGCGGCGGGACAGGCGGAGCCCCTCCAGAAAGGCGTCGGCCTCGGCCAGTCGCGTCAGGGCCCCGACGGGCGTCATGGCCCGTCGCCACAGATCGTCGATGCCGGCGAAGGGCCGATCCCCGCGGTTCGTCACCAGCCGGGCCGCGTCCCCGTTGGCCAGGCCCCGCACCATGCGCAGTCCCAGCCGCACCGCGAACCGGTCCTCCCGCTCCGTGGGCTCCAGGGTGCAGTCCCAGCGACTGGCATTGACGCAGACCGGCCGCACCTCGACCCCGTGCTCGCGGGCGTCCCGCACGATCTGGGCCGGCGCGTAGAACCCCATCGGCTGGGCGTTGAGCAGGGCGGCGCAGAAGACATCGGGATGCCAGCACTTGAGCCAGGAGGAGGCGTAGGCGATCAGGGCGAACGACGCCGCATGGCTTTCCGGGAAGCCGTAGGATCCGAAGCCTTCCAGCTGGCTGAAGGTCTTCTCCGCGAACTCGGCCGTATAGCCCCGCTCGACCATCCCTCCGACCAGCTTGTCCTTGAAGTGGCTGACCCCGCCGGTGAATTTGAAGGTCGCCATGGCGCGGCGCAGCTGATCGGCTTCCGACGCGGTGAATCCGGCGCATTCGATCGCCACCCGCATCGCCTGCTCCTGGAACAGGGGCACGCCGAGCGTCTTGCCCAGAACCTCCTCCAGTTCCGGCTTGGGAAAGACGACCGGCTCCTTCCCCTCGCGGCGCCGCAGGTAAGGATGGACCATGTCGCCCTGAATGGGGCCCGGTCGCACGATGGCGACCTCGATCACCAGGTCATAGAAGGTGCGCGGCTTGATGCGCGGCAGCATGGCCATCTGCGCGCGGCTTTCGATCTGGAAGACCCCGAGCGTGTCGGCCTTGCGGATCATGGCGTAGGTCTTGGGATCCTCGGCCGGGATGGAGGCCAGGTCCAGATCCATGCCCTTGTGATCGCGCAACAGGTCGAGACCGCGCCGCATGCAGCTGAGCATGCCCAGCGCCAGGACATCGACCTTCATGAACTTCAAGGCGTCGATGTCGTCCTTGTCCCATTCGATCACCTGACGATCCTTCATCGCCGCCGGCTCGATGGGCACGAGATCGTCCAGCCGGTCGTCGGTCAGGACGAACCCGCCGGGATGCTGGGACAGGTGGCGCGGAAACCCGATCAGCTGTCGTGACAGGTCCAGCGCCAACCTCAGACGCCGGTCCTCCAGATTGAGGTTCAGCTCCTCGGCGTGCCGATCCTCGACCCCCTCCGACGAATAGCTCCAGACCTGGGACGAGAGGGTCTTGATCAGGTCTTCGGTCAGGCCCAGCGCCTTGCCGACATCGCGCAGGGCGCCGCGCGAGCGGTAGCGGATGACGGTGGCGCACAGGGCGGACCGGTCCCGCCCATAGGTGTCATAGATCCACTGGATCACCTCCTCGCGGCGCTCGTGCTCGAAGTCGACGTCGATGTCCGGCGGCTCCTTGCGCTCCTGACTGACGAAGCGTTCGAACAGGAGGTCGTTGCGCCCCGGATCGATGGAGGTGACGCCCAGCACGAAGCAGACCGCCGAGTTGGCGGCCGACCCTCGCCCCTGACACAGGATGTCCCGGCTGCGGGCGAAGCGGACGATGGAGTGAACGGTCAGGAAGTAGGGCGCATAGCCCAGGGTCTCGATCAGTCCGAGCTCGTGTTTCAGCGCCGCCCGCACCTTGTCAGGCAAGCCTTCCGGATACCGGTCCGCCGCCCCCGCCCAGGTCAGGGCCTCCAGCGCCTCCTGCGGGGTCTGTCCCGCCGCCGCCTCGCGCGGATACTGGTAGGCCAGCTCGTCCAGGCTGAAGCGGCAGAGATCGGCGATCTCGACCGTGCGCGCTAGGGCCTCCGGATAGCGCGCGAACAGTCGGTGCATCTCGCCCACCGGCTTCAGGTGCCGGTCGGCCGTCCGGCTCCGGCGAAAGCCCACGTCGTCGATGGTGCAGCCTTCCCGGATACAGGTGACGACATCCTGCAGGATCCTGCGGTCGGGATGGTGGAACAGAACGTCGTTGGTCACCACCGTCCGCACCGCCGCGGCCCTCGCGGCTTCGCAGAGCTGATGCAGTCTCATCTGGTCGCGCGGCCGCCGATGCAGGGTCAGGGCCAGATGGGCGTCGTCGCCGAAGACTTCGACCAGATGCACCAGGTTCCGACGCGCCGCCGTCAGGCCGTCGGGGACCAGCACGGCGATCCATCCTTCGCCCCAAGTCTCCAGGTCGTCCCACCCGAGCCGGCATCCGCCCTTGCCCGCCCGCCGCTTGCCCACCGTCAGCAGGCGACAGAGCCGGGCGTAGCCCGCCCGGTCCCGGGGATAGACGAGAATCTCCGCCCCATCCTCCAGCACGAGACGGCAGCCCACGATCAGCCGAACCCCGGTCGCCCGCGCTGCCTCGTGCGCCCGGACGATGCCCGCCAGACTGTTCCGGTCCGTCACCGCCAGCGCGTCGAGCCCACAGGCGGCCGCCTGGGCAAACAGCTCCTCGCAAGAACTCGCCCCTCTCAGGAACGAGAAGTGGGACGCGCATTGGAGTTCGACGTACGACATGGGCCCAACGGGAGGTTTGTTCCCGTTATGTTCACATTCTTCGACGCCAGGAAAGCGAGATCACTTTCTTATTCAGGGGGCGGTGGCGTGTGACCGAGGGCGATGGCCTTCTTTCGCTGGGCAGGACTAAGCGCTGCCCAGAACCTGTGCACGCGTCCAGTGGGCATCGACTGTAAATCGTCGATGTGCTGCTGACGTTTGAGCTCGACCTTGAAGAAGCTGGGCTGGTGGTCGATCCCATTGGTCTTCAGACGCCAGAAGACCACGTTTGCGTATTTCGGCGTCAATGTCCCGTGCCGCTTGTAGTATTCCAACGCGCCTTCAAGGATCGCGTTGTTCTCCGCAGCAGCCAGCTTCTCCAGCGCGGCGATGCAGGCCTTGAGCTGCATCTCATTGGTCAGTTCGGTCAGTCGCCGCTTGGCCTCCTGTGGCGTCAGTCGGCGTCCTTCCTGGACGATGGCGACGTCGAACTTCAGAATGCAGTGTGACCCGACCCAAAGGGTCTCGTCGGTCCGCTCGTTGCCGATCTCGAAGTGGTAGCGGAGCCCTTCCTGACCGCAGAGGCGACAGGTCTCGACCGGCGCGCCGTGGTCCTCGGTCCGCTCGGTGAACCGCCATTCGCGGAACGCCGCAGGCAGGGTTTTGGCGATGGACAGGGGCAGGATGCTGTCGCGCACCCGGCTGGTGTAATGCTCCACGTCCCTCGCTCCCTTCCGGCCCGATCGATAATCTAGACGTGCAACGCAGACCGACGCTATCCCAACTGTCGAGGCTGCCGGGATTAAAAAGTCTTCGTTCCAGCCAGCTATTGGCGTTCTTGCAGGAATCCGTACAACTAACCGCTGTCCGGCGAAGCGGAACGCCGTTGAAGTTAGGGTCGGGGTTGGCGGCGATAAACAACACGGCGGCGCCGCAGGCGGCCGGCTACATCCTTCAACTCGAAAGGGCGCTTCACCATCTGGCCCATGCCGGTGTGGGGGCCGTGATCGCCGTGGAACATCTGGACGACGTGGTCGTCCTCAAGGATGGTAAGGCCGTCGTTCAGGAACAGGACAAGAGCACGGCGACGCCCAGCGCCCGATTGCTCTCTGACCGCAGCAAGGCGATCTGGCGCACGCTGGAAATCTGGTTGCTCCAGCAGGAGACGCCTGAGGCGATCGCCTGCGAGCGATATCTCTTCTTCGTCAATCGGCCTGTGGAGACGGCCATTTCCACCCTCTTGAAGAAGCGCAAGCTTGGCGAGGCGAGCGCGGCGCAGGTGTTGGTCGCCCTGCGAGCCGAAGGCACGGCGCCGTCCAAGAAAACGACCAAGGTCACACAGGCGCAGGCCTTGATCGACCGGGTGCTACAACGCTCCGACGACGAACTGCTCGACCTGATCGGACGCATCGAGATCGTCGAGGCCGGCGACCCGGCAGAGGATCGCGCCGCCATGGCGAACGGCCTCGGTTTGAGCCCCAGGGCGAATGCGGAGGACATTCTGGACGGCCTGCTCGGATGGCTGACGCGGCTGGTGCGTGAGGAATGGAATGCCGGGCGTCCCGGAATGGTGTCGCGTGCCGCGATTCTACTCCAGAAGGATGCCCTCCAGGCTCGCCAGGCGCGGAGCCGCCTTCTTCCGAGGGCGGCCTCGGATGTACGGGTGTCCGACGCCGATCGTGCCGGCGCCTTGTCGCGGACGTTTGTCGAGCACCTCGGCCGGATCGAAGCCCAGGATGAGGATGTTGTCGACGCCGTCGATCATTTCCTGAAGTTCAATGCCGAAAAGCACCGGCTCGTCATCGAGGGCGAGGTCGCCGACGGGGAATGGCGCGATCGGGGTGACCGCCTGCGCACCCGATGGCAGAATTTGATGCGGCGCCGAACCCGGGAGATGAAGCCCAAGCCGCCGACGGAGATCGGACAAGCCGTGCTCGCCGACGCCACTTATGATCACCAGGAACCGCTGGATGGTCAGCCCTGCGGCGAGCTCTACATGACGTCCGGCCACTACCACCGCCTGGCAGACGAGAATCAGGTCTGGTGGGACCCTAACTATTCCCCGGAGCCCTCCGGTGAAGATTGATCACGAGGAACTGCTGGCCAGAAACCCGGCTCTGATGGCCAGCGCCTTCTGGCATGTCGCCCAGCGCCACGCCGGCAAAGCCCATGGCGCGCCGCCGATCCTGCCCATCTTTGTGGTCAGCGCCGCCCTGCTTCTTCACCGCGCGACGGTGGACAAGGTCCACGGCATGAATTTCGACAGCGGGTTCCTCAAAGCCGTCGTGGAGCGGCCCGACTTGCTCGCCGGCCTGCAACGCCGTGTGGAGGCGCATGCCGACACCGCGCTCAAGGCGCTGCAGGTGGGTGTCGCCTCGGGCCTTCTGATCCGCGAAGGCGGAGAAGGCTTTCCTCGCTTCAGGGCGATGAGCGGCGCCGATCTTCCGCAAGCTATCCGGGATCTCGACCCCCCGGTCTCTCACGTCCTGAGCGCCGCCAAGCGGCTCGGGACCTGGTTCGCCATGGACGGCTTTGAAGCCGCCCAGCGACAGCTGAACATCGAGTTCTGACCCATGAAGCTCTTCATCCGCGAAATCATCATCTGGCCGGAAGACGTTCGCTTCGAACCCCGGACGCTGACCTTCGACCCGGGCGCGGTGTCGGTGGTGACCGGATGGAGCGGCACTGGCAAATCCTCGATCGTCAACATCATCGACTATGTGCTCGGGTCGGGCTCCTGCTCGATCGCTGTCGGTGTGATCCGCAACGCGGTTTCTTGGTTCGGACTAACCATCGAAACCGACGCCGGCCTTATGAGGATCGCCCGCCCTAAGCCGGCGGCGCGTCAGGTGTCCGAGGAGATATGGCTGCAACAGGGGCCTGAGGTGGAGCAGCCCCTGCCCATGCGCCCGGCGGCGAACTCCAACGTCGCGCGTCTTAAAGCGCTGCTCGACATCTATTCCGGCCTGTCCAATCTGGCGCTCGATCCGGAGAAGGACAAAGGCTTCGGCGGGCGGGCGAGTTTCCGCGTGACGTGACCCCCTGAAACTCCTCCAGGAATAGCTAGAGTCCGCCCAACGAAGGACGGACAGAATGAAGCGATCGAGGTTCACGGAAGAGCAGATCATCGGGATCCTGCGGGAGCAGGAGGCCG
>JAESGV010000147.1_pt1 | contig 85470 bp, 87 predicted proteins | sample 9269781 | NCBI WGS metagenome assembly JAESGV01 (sample SAMN15741586, study PRJNA653496) | algae metagenome | isolation source: Tildeniella torsiva UHER 1998/13D and co-occurring heterotrophs from... | place: Slovakia: Slovak Paradise National Park, Hrabusice, Kosice Region | collected 2000-01-01
CCTCGATCGCGACGGACGATACGGCGTCTTCTTCGCCTCCCACCGCATCGCCACCATCGACTTGACCAACGACAAAACCGTCAGTCATCTCTCCGAACAGGTGTCCGCCATCTCCCCGGGCTGAACAACAAGGCCTGGGATGACCTCTTAGTTGTCGATGTCTGTCGCGGCCACATGACACCTACGGCGTTTGCTCGGCTCACCCCGCCCCGCCCACCGCCGCGTGGATCGCACGGCAGTGGCGCACCAGGTTCTGCCGCCCCTCGACGAAGCGCTTCAGCGGCGTCTCGATCGGCGAGAACAGGATGTTGGCGACGAAGCCGTAGAGCGCCGCGTCGACGCTCGTCGGGTGCTTCCCGAAAACATTGCCATCGTCCGGCACGAGGTTCGCCAGCACGCGCAAGTCCGCGAGGCCGCGGGCATAAGCGGCGTCCGGGGCGAAGCGGCCGATGCCCTGGTAGTGGTAGCGCTGTGCGTTGAACTCGCGCGCCTTCTGCATCCCCTCGGCGGTGAGTTGCGGATGCTCGCCCATCATCAGGTCGCGGAAGGCCGGCCAGAACGCCTCGTCCTTCCAGCGCGAGTAGGACATCACCCAGTAGAGGTCGTCGAGCGTGCGGGCGACCATCAGGGCGGTGTCGCGCTGCCCCTCCGTCATTCCCGCGTCGAGGCCGGCGCCGTGCTTGCGCGCCAGGTGGGCGATGATCGTGTCGCTGTCGCCGATCGCCTCGCCGTCGTCGAGGATGTAGGGGAGCTGCCCGCGCGGTGCCTTCGACGCATCGAAGATGTGCTCGTGCACGAACGGCACGCCGGCGAGCCGCAGGAACGCGAACACCTTCAGCCCGTAGCCGTTGTTGTCCGCCGCGCCGCAGAGCGGCGTGTAGGAGTAGAGCGTGATCATCGAGCCTCCCCGCCGTCTCCCGGCGCGGGAACCTTCCTCCCCCGCCACGCGCTACGCAAGCGGGGGGTGCGCCTCCTTGCGGCCGGCGGTCGCCGCTCCAATATCCCCCTTGTCCGAGGCCGGCCACGCGCGGCCGTTCTCCCCACGACGCGGAGTTCCCGATGCTCGACCGCCTTCGCGGCCTTCTCCCCGGCAAGCTGGGCGTCAGCAAACCCGTCGTTCCCGTCGTCCGCATCTCCGGCCCGATCGGGCTCGTCACGCCGCTTCGCCCCGGCGTGACGCTGTCGACGCTCGCCGGCCCGCTCGAGCGGGCGTTCGCCGTGAAGGGGGCACCGGCGGTGGCGATCGTCGTCAATTCGCCCGGCGGCTCGCCGGTGCAGTCGCACCTGATCTTCCGCCGCATCCGCGCGCTCGCCGAGGAGAAGGGCCGCAAGGTCGTCTGCTTCGTCGAGGACGTCGCGGCGTCTGGCGGATACATGATCGCCTGCGCCGCCGACGAGATCGTCGCCGATCCCTCCTCGATCGTCGGCTCGATCGGCGTGGTGAGCCAGGGCTTCGGCTTCGTCGAAGCGATCCACAAGCTCGGCATCGAGCGGCGGGTCCACACCGCGGGCGGCCGCAAAGCGATCCTCGACCCATTCCGTCCGGAGAAGCCGGAGGACGTCGAGCACCTCCTCTCCCTGCAGCAGGAGGTGCACGACACCTTCGCCGACCTCGTGCGCGAGCGTCGCGGCGCGCTGCTCGCCGATGATCCACAGCTGTTCTCGGGCTTGTTCTGGACCGGCAAGGCGGGCGTCGGGCTCGGACTCGTCGACACCATCGGCGACCTGCGCGGCGTACTGCGCGACCGTTACGGGCCGGACGTCAAACTGAAGCTGTTCGCCACCGAGCGCGCGTGGCCCTGGAAGCGCGGCGGCGGCATCGGTATTGTCGGTGCCGGGGCGGCTTCGCTCGCCGACGACGCCGTATCGGCGCTCGAGACGCGCGCTTTGTGGAATCGCTACGGCCTTTGAGACCGCTACGGCAGGAGAGCAGCATGCCCCACTTCATCGTCATCGGCGTCGCCGCCGCCGCAGCCTACGCCGGCTGGAAGTTCCTGAAGCGCGAGATGACCCGGGTCGACGCCCGCCTCGCCGAGGTTCGCCAGCCCGCCCGCGTCGAGCGCGGCCAGCGGTTGGAGCGCGACCCGTCGACGGGCGTCTACCGGCCGCGCGACGAACTCCGCGGCTGACGGCTCACCTCCGCCCCGCGCGCGCATCCTCGCGGATCATCTCCGCCGCCTTCTCGGCGATCATCGTCACCGGGGCGTTGGTGTTGCCGGACGTGATCGTCGGCATCACCGAAGCGTCGACGACGCGCAGGCCTGCGAGGCCGTGCACGCGCAGCCGACCGTCGACGACGGCGCGTTCGTCGCTCCCCATCTTTGCCGTTCCGACGGGGTGGAAGATCGTCGTGGCGATGCGTCCCGCCGCCTCCGCCAGCGCCACGTCGCCGTCGATGTCCGTGCCCGGCTTCAGCTCCTTCGGCGCGTAGGGGCGCATCGCCGCCGTCGCCATCATGCGGCGGGCGTGGCGGATCGCGTCGGCGGCGACGCGGCGGTCGGCCTCTTGCGACAGGTAGTTCGGGTCGATCGCCGGCGGTGCCTTCGGGTCCGGCGAGGCGGCGTGCACGCCGCCGCGGCTTTCGGGGCGCAGGTTGCACACCGACAGCGTGATCGCCGGGTAGGGATGCAGCGGCTCGCCGAAGGCGTCGAGCGACAGCGGCTGCACATGGTACTGGATGTTCGCCGTCGCATAGGCAGGGTCGGAGCGGGCGAAGATGCCGAGCTGGCTCGGCGCCATCGTCATCGGGCCGGTGCGCAACAGCGCGTACTCGGCGGCGATGCGCCCCTTGCCGTAGAGGCTCGCCGACAAGGTATTGAGGGTCAAGGCGTTGCAGATGCCGAACTGGGTGCGGATCTGCAGGTGATCCTGCAGGTTCTCGCCGACGCCCGGCAGCGCGTGCCGCGCCTCGATGCCAACGCTTGCGAGCCGCTCCGGATCGCCGACGCCTGAGAGCTCCAGGATGTGCGGCGAACCGACGGCGCCGGCGGCGAGCAGCACCTCGCCCTCGACCTTCGCCTCCGCCGGCTGCCCGTCGACGTCGAGTTCGAGACCCGTGACGCGGCGGCCGTCGAGCACGAGCCGGCGCACCGTCGCGCCGGTGACGACGCGCAGGTTGGCCCGCTTCAAGGCCGGGCGCAGGAACGCCTTCGCCGCGTTCCAGCGCACGCCGCGCTTCTGCGTCACCTGGAAGTAGGACGAACCCTCGTTGTCGCCGCGGTTGAAGTCTCCCACCTTCGGGATGCCGATCTCGGCGGCGGCGTCGCGCACTGCCTCGAGGATCGGCCATTTCACCCGCGGCATCTCGATGCGCAGCGGCCCGCCGCCACCGTGCATTCCGGGCTCGGGCGCGAAGTGATCCTCGGACTTCAGGAAATAGGGCAGAACGTCGTCCCAGCCCCAGCCGGTGTTGCCGAGTTGGCGCCAGTGGTCGTAATCGGCCGATTGGCCGCGCATGTAGATCATGCCGTTGATCGACGACGAGCCGCCGAGCACGCGGCCGCGCGGATAATTCAGCGCGCGGCCGGCGAGGCCCGCCTGCGCCGTCGTCCTGAACCCCCAGTCGGCGCGCGGATTGCCCATGCAGTAGAGGTAGCCGACCGGGATGTGGAACCAGATCCAGTCGTCCTTACCGCCGGCTTCCAGCAGCAGCACGCGCGTGCGGCCGTCCTCGGTCAGCCGGTTGGCGAGCACGCAGCCCGCCGTGCCGGCGCCGACGACGACATAGTCCCAGCTTCCAAGGTGCATGCCGTCCGACGCCCGCTCCCGAAATGGGGCCCCGTCCAGCCGCAGCCACGACGGCGGGCCCCTTGCGGTCGGTGGTAGCACCACACGGTGCAGCGCCGCTACCGCGGATCGGACCGTCGAAGCGTCAGGCGTTTTCCTTGGCCGCAGCGTTGCGCTTGCGCGTCGCCGCAGCCTTCTTGGCGGACGCCGACCGCTCGGCGGGCGACCGCGCCGCGGCGGCGCGCTTGGCGGTCGCAGCGCGGGCCGAGGCCGGCCGATCCGCTGCCGACTTGCCGCCGAGACGCCCACCCTTCTTCGCGGAGGCATTGGTATCCGGCGTGCCGCGACCGGAGCCGCTCTTGTTGCCGCCGCCGCTGTCCTTGTTGACGGTGGCCCACGCACGCCGTTCGGCCTCGTCTTGCGAGACGCCGCGCTGCTCGTAGCCTTCTTCGATGTGCTCGGCCTTGCGCTTCTGCTTGTCGGTGTAGGCCGACTTGTCGCCTCGGGGCATGACGCTCTCCGATGTTCGCAATCGCCCCCGCGCCAGCACAACTGCGATCACGACACCGCGGTTCCCGAGAGAAAACGAAAGCCCCGCCGCACGTGCGTGCAGCGGGGCCTCGTTCGGCACTTCTCCGTGATTGGGTACTGTTACATCCAATACGGGGGCACGCCGTAGTAGCTCGAGACGCGCCGATCGGCCTCGCGGTCCGTCCAGTCGTACTCGTCGTCGCGGGCGTACTTGGGCGCGCCCTTGAGCTGCTGCTCGGTGACGTCGACCTGGTAGCCGTCGAGCGTCTCGTTGTAGTCGAGCTTGGCCCACGGCAGCGGATAGTAGTCCGCGCCGATGCCGAGGAAGCCGCCGAAGCTCATCACGGCGTAGGCGACCTTGCCGGTATGCTTGTCGAGCATCACCCGCTCGATCGAGCCGATCTGCGTGCCGTCTGTGCCGTAGACGTAGGTGCCTTCGACCTTGTCGCTGCCGATCAGGGACACGGTCTCGCGGGTGTTGAGGGTCTCGTGGGCGACGGAGTCGCGCATGGGGTCTCTCCTTGCTGGGTTGTGCTTGGCCCCGCCCTGGCGGCGCGGACGCCGCCCTGGTGTCTCTTCGGGCAGCCTCCCGCGGCCCGTTCGTCTCGTCAGCACCGCGGCTCTAGCGGGAGCACCGCGGCTCTAGCGGGAGCACCGCGGCTCTAGCGGGAGCACCGCGGCTCTAGCGGGTCGTCATTGCCTCGTCGGTCGCCAGCGACCCGACGACCATTTCGGGATCGGGACGCGGCAGCGGGAGCGGCATGCTCGTGACGTCCACCGAGGCTGTCTCGAGCGGCTTCGGCTGCGGCAGCGGCACGCCGCTCACAATGGAAGTCGCGGCGTCCGACTTGCCCGACATGGAAGGCTCAGGCAGGGCCGCGGAGCGCGGCGCCTTGGTGGGCAGGGGCACAAAGCGAACCGCCACCGTCTGTGCCTTGCTCGGATCCGAATGCAGGACAGTGTCCTGGCCGGCATCGCCGTCGTCAATGGAGATCAGCCGCACCTCGGACTTGAGGCGGTCCTGGATCTTCACCGCCGGCGCCTCGGCCACCGACGCGGTCGACGAGATCGTCACGAACGCTGCCGTCACGGTGGCCAGCCCGAGCGCCACAGCGACCAGCGCCGTCGTTGCCTTGGTTGCGTTAGCCATGACTGCTCTCCTTCGTGTGTCGTTTCGAGGGACCGTCCGCGGCGCGAGCCGGGTCAGTCAGCGAGGGTCGCCCGCAGCATCCACACCACCTTCTCGTGGTCGGCGAGGCGGCCGGTCTTCAGGTCGTGAGTGACGAAGTCCTTCGCCGCTTCGGCTGCTGCGACTGGAGGGCGTGCCGTCCCGTCGATCATGCAGGGTTAACGCGGCGATACGGGCGGGGTTCCAATTTTCAGCAAATTTGCTTGACGCGTTCCGCGGGATGGCGCAGCCACCGCCATTGAAAAAGGGCGCCGACGGCGCCCTCGATGGCAGGAAGCGAATGTCGGACCGCGGCGGGCCTCAATCTCCGCCGGCAGCATCCGCCAGGGCGGGCACGGACCGATCCGGCGCGCTGATCTCGATCTGCGGATCGGGACTGCTGTCGTTTGCCTGGTACTGCATCCAGCCGATCGCTGCGAAGGCCGACAATGCCACGATGGCGAAGACGATCAGCAGGGCGGCGCGCAGGCGGCCGGTTGACGGCAACGGCGCGGAGCCTGCGGTCAACCGCGCCGAGGCCCTCGGGGCCGCCGACGGCAGCGCAGAATGGGGATAGCGGGTTTCGACGGCGTGAGGACGATCCGCGACGCGCGCCGAAGGCCGCCCTACCATCTCCCCGTCATAGGTCTCGCTGTCCATGCTCACGGCGAATCTCACATACTGTTTCCGAGCCTTTACCGAGAAATGAAGTCCCGGTACTAGCTTCGAAACGGCGCCGGCAGCGGATGGTTCCGCATTGCACCAGCGACAGGGTGAACAGTTTGTTGCCCGAAGGCGTCACAGCCGTGCGGAAGGGCCGGCAGGCCCCCGCTATTCTCCGCTGCTGCAAGCATGTCGACGTCAGGTAGAAACGGATTTTCTGCGGCGCCGGAGAACAACTGAAGCCGCTATCCGGAGTCTTTGAAGTCCGCCAGCGGAAGCCAACGGCCGTCCCAGATTCCCGCCATCTCTGACGCAAAAGCCCCGGCCGATCGGCCGGGGCTCGAGAAGGGAGATCGGGCCGCCATCGGCAGAAATCAGCCGGTCGCGGCCTTCGCCAGCTGGGCGCGGGAATCGAAGAACAGCGCCTGGTCGATCACGGCCCTCAGCGTCTCCGTCTGGAACGGCTTTGTGATCAGGTAGGTCGGCTCCGGGCGCTCGCCGGTGAGCAGTCGCTCGGGATAGGCGGTGACGAAGATCACCGGCATGTCGTAGGCGGAGAGGATCTCGTTCACCGCATCGAGACCGGAGCTGCCGTCGGCGAGTTGCACGTCTGCGAGCACCAGGCCGGGCTTGCTCGCGTGCACCGCCGCCACCGCCTCGCGGTGCGTGCGGGCGACCCCCGTGACGCGATGGCCGAGCGCCTCGACCAGGCTTTCGAGGTCCATCGCGATGATCGGCTCGTCCTCGATGATCAGCACGTCGGTGGCGATCGTCGACGCGATTTCGCGGCTCGCCTCGCTCAAAAGGTCGCGCACGGCCTCCGGCGTCTCGCGCAGCACCTCGGCGATCTCGTTGACGCCAAAGGACTCGACGGTGGCGAGCAGGAATGCCTGGCGCGGCCGCGGCGTGATCGCGCCGAGCGTGCGCTCGGGCCCTCCGGCGGCGAGATCGTCGCCGGCCTCGTCGCCATTCACGGAGTTCCAGATTGCCAGGAACTGGCGATAGAGGGCGATCGGCGGGGAAACGGTGCGATCGAAGGCTTCCGGAGCGGCGACAAGTGCCTCGAGTGTGGCGACGACGTAGGCATCGCCGGCCTTCTGGCTCCCGGACAGCATGCGGGCGAAGCGCCGAAGATAGGGAAGGTGGGGAGCGATGGCGCTCGAGATCGACATGCGGCCTCCTGGGCACGTGGGCGGGCACTCGGACACCGGTCCGCAACCTGCGAACCGCCCCCTGCGGGCGGTACCCGACGCCACACAACGCTGCGCCGGCGATTTGGTTCCGACGGAGGGCATTGCGCATCGGCAGGTCGGCACCGGCATACGTCAACCGACTGCAGGATGCGACGCGTTGGCTTCCGTGCACGCTGCGGAACCAAAGTTTCGCTACTGCGTTCTGCGGTGCGAGCATCAGGCCGGCGAGGTGTGCTTTGTCAATCTCTTGCTCGTAGTTTGAGGACGTTAGAAGCGCAAGCGGGGGGCCGTTTGAGTAAGACGGACAATCACATGCGAGATCCGAAAAGCGTTCCCGCCGCCGCCGGGGGCGAAGTGCGCGGCACCGGCACCCAGAAGTCGCGCGGCCTGGATGTTCGTTTCGCATCCGGTGCGGATGCGAGCGTCGGCCGTCGCCTGAAGGAAATGTACGACGGGCTGGTCAGCGAGCCTGTTCCGGATCGCTTTCTCGACCTGCTCGGCCAACTGGAGCAGGCCGAGCAGCCCGGAGCGGAGAGCGCAGGCACTTCCGCGGGCGACGAGGCCAAGTCCGGCTTCGGCGACGGTGACGCCATTCCGGAGGGGAAACCATGACGGAAGAGGCCGACCGGGCGACCCTCCGCAACGACCTGATCGCCGCTATCCCGAGCCTGCGTGCCTTCGCCAATTCGCTTTGCGGGCAGCCGGCGCTCGCCGACGACCTGGTCCAAGAGACGCTGGTCAAGGCGTGGACAAACCTGTCGTCGTTCACGTTCGGCACCAACCTGAAGGCATGGCTCTTCACCATTCTGCGCAACGTCTACTTCTCCGAGTTGCGCAAGCGCCGCCGCGAGGTCGAGGACGGCGACGGTGCCTTCGCCGCACGCCTGTCTGTGCACGGTGAACAGCTCGGCCACATGCACTATGAAGACCTCGTCGATGCCCTCGGCAAGCTCGCGCCCGACCAGCGTGAAGCGGTGATCCTTGTCGGTGCCTCGGGCTTCTCCTACGAGGAGGCGGCGGAGATCGCCGGCTGCGCCATCGGCACGATGAAGAGCCGCGTCAACCGTGCGCGCCGCCGTCTGTCCGAGTTGCTCGGGCTCGAGGCCGACGACGAATTCGGCCCAGACGCCGGTTCGCGGCTGATGGCGGCGATCGAGCCGCCAGCGGGAGTGTCGTGACGGACGGCCGCCCGTTTCGCCTTCGATCACGGCGTCTCGGCGTCTGGCTGGTCCTGCTCCTGGTTCTCGCCAATCTGCCGATCACCGTGCTCGCGCTCGGCTCGGGGCTCGCCGTCGGCGAGGACCGCATCGCGGAGGCGAAGCGTGTCGTCGAGCGCGTCGCCGCGTTGGCGGCGAGCCGCGAGGCGGTGCTGATCGCGCACCTGCGCGGCGCCGTCGACGCCGTCGACATCGGAGCGGCGGGCGCCGACTTGCGGGCGAACTGCGCGCAGGTCGCCGACGCACTGGCGGTGCTGCAGCCATCCGTGCGGACGGTGCGCATCATGAGCGGCGCTGGGCAGGAGGTCGTCTGTTCGGAACAGCGCTCCGATGCGCGCCTGCAGCCGTCGGCCGCCGATCCGGCGATGTCGGCCGAACTCACCACTCGAGGTGGCGAGGTGGTAGTCGGTGCCGAGACCTACACCGTCGCCTTTCCCTTCCGCAACGACACCACGCTCGAAGTGGAGCTCGCCACCGCCACCGGCGCCGGCGTGCTCGCCGATCTCAAGCTCGAGCGCGGTCACGCCGTGGCGATCCTCGACACCAGGGGCCGAATCGTCACAGCCGCCGGCGATGTCGCCGCGTTCGAGGGCTCCGACGCGCTGGTGGCGACACTCGAAGCCGTCCGGCACCGCTTCGAGGTGCGCATGCCGAACGGGCAGGTGATGTTCGCTGCCGCCGAGACGGTTCCCGGCGCCGATCTCACCGCCGTCGCGCTGGCGCCGCTCGCCGTGCTGCACGCTGCGGCGAACCGCGACCTCGCCATCGCCGTCGGCTTGCCGCTGGCGTTCCTGGTGATCGCCGTCGCCGTCGCTTGGTACGGCATCGATCAATTGGTGGTGCGCTGGGTCGACCGCCTCGGGCGCGTCGCCGCCCTCTATGGCGCCGGCCGCAGTTCGGTGCGGGCCGGCAGTTTCGACGGCGCACCGCGCGAGATCCGCTCGCTCGCCGACACCTTCGATTCGATGGCCGATCGCGTCGAGCGCCGGTCGAACGAGCTGAAGTCGGCGGTCGAGCAGAAGTCGACGCTGCTGCTCGAGCTGCATCACCGGGTGAAGAACAACTTCCAGCTCGTCGCCAGCCTGCTGAGCCTCGAGGCGGCGGCGGCCGCGGCGGAGCGGGCGACGGTGCTGCGCGTCCAGCAGGGCAGGGTGCACGCGCTCGCCATCGCGCACCGTCTCGCCTACGCCAGCGGCGACATCGGCGCCGTGCCGCTGATGGAACTCGTGCGCGAGGTGGTGGCGAGCCTCAGCCACGGCATCGAGCCGGCCGAAGCGAACAGGTTCGTCGACATTCCTGCCGACGGGCCGGGGGTGTCGCTCGACACGGCGGTGCCGGTGGCACTGCTCGTCACCGAACTGGTGCGTCCGGCGCTTGAGGCGGCCGCCGCGGGCGGACCGTTGCGCCTGACGCTCAGCCACGACGCCACCGCGTTCGTGATGACGCTGGAAGGCCACGCCGGCCACCGGGACGCACTGTCGGACCGTCTGGTGGTTGCCTTCACCCGCCAGCTCGGCGCGACGCTCGACATCGATGCCGCCGCCGGCCGGACGGTGTTGACGGTGCCGCTGCCGACCTGAGGCCGGCGGCATCCGCGCGGCCGGGCTTGCCGAGCCGGCGTGGCGCCACAGATGACGTGGATCTCCGTCTGGAGCCCGTCGCCGTGCGCAACCTCGGAACCCTCGATCGTATCGTCCGCACCGTGCTCGGCGTTCTGCTGCTTCCGGCGCCGTGGCTCCTGCCGGCGGCCTGGCTCGGACCGTTTACCGCCGGCGGATCGTGGGCGCTGACGTTGCCGATCGCCGGTGCGGCACTTATCGCCAACGCCGCCATGGGCATCTGTCTCGGCTACACCCTGCTCGGCATCCGCACCTGCCCGGTCCCGTCGCGCGGCCGTTGACCGCGCGACGGGCAGCGCCCGTCAGGCCTCCGGGCCCGCGTACTTGCCCGCGGTCGCCGGGAACAGGCTCTTGATGATCTTCATGTGGCTGACGTCCACCGTGGCGTCCATGTGCAGGAAGATCGCCGCGTCGCGAAACAGCTTCTCGATGCCGAACTCCAGCATGCAGCCGTTGCCGCCGTGCAGCTCCAGCGCGTGCTGGGCGACCTTCATGATCTCCTCCGACGCGTAGACCTTGGCCATGTTGCACAGCGGCTCGGCCGCCGGATCGCCGGCGTCGACCGCCATCGAGGCGCGTTCCAGCAGCGCCCGCACGCCCTCGAGCCGGGTCGCCATGTCGGCGAGCCGCACGGCCACCGCCTGGTGCTTGATCAGGATGCGACCGCCCTGCACGTAGTTCTGTACATAGTCGGCGGTGCGCTCGAAGCAGGCCATGCCGACGCCGAGGTTCTTCGCCGCCTGGATGATCTTGCCGGGGCGGAAGTAGAGGCCGGCGGTGGCGAGCGCCTTGCGCTCCACCATCAGGTGGTCGGCCGGCAGCCGCATGTCCTCGAACACGAGCTCGCCGTTGTTCATGAAGCGGCAGCCCATCGTCTCGTTGCACTTCGTCACCGTCAGGCCGGGCGTGTTGCGCGGCACCAGGAAACTCGAGGTGCCCTCCAGCATGCCGACGGACGGGTCGACGTTGGCGTAGACGACATAGAGGCTGGCATCGTAGCCGTTCGAGATGAACTGCTTGCGGCCGTTGATCACCCAGTGGTCGCCGTCCTTGACGGCGCGCGTCTGCATGGCGGCCTCGGGAACGTTGTAGGGCAGCCAGCGGTCGGAGGCGCCGCGCGGCTCGGTCAGGCAGTGCGCGAGCAGGAAGTTCGGGTCCGCCACGAGCTTCGGGAACCACTCCTCCTGCAGGTGGCGCGGCGCGAAGGCGCGCAACAGCACCGACACCTTCCAGTTCTGCACGAGCTTGTCGGCGAGGCCGGAATCGCCGCGGGCGATCTCCTCGGAGATCAGCGCGAAGGTGCGCACCTCGGTGCCCTTCTCGAGCTCGATGCCGCCGAACTCCTCCGGCACGCCCAGAGTACGGATGCCGATCGCGTCGGCGGTCTTCAGGATCTCGGGCGGTAGCCGCTCGCCCGGCGACATGTCCCACTCGCGCTGCCAGTGCTGGCGGATGAACGGCGTCACCACGTCGTCGACGAACGCGCGGCAGCTCTCGCGCATCATCCGCTGTTCGTCCGACAGGCCGCGATCGCTGGTGAGAATCATGGGGTGTCCTCCGAAGGATGGCCCGCGGCCGGCGCGCACCGCGCCGTCGCCCGCCGGGCTCAGAGGCGGACCGTAGCCGCGACCCGCCGCCGCCGGAACGGGTGGCCCCTGCGCAGATGGTGGACGATCCTGCGATCAGTGAGCGCCGAGACGCGCGATCCTACGGCAGCGACTGGCCCGCCCGCCGCGCGGCGCGGAAGCGGCCGGGCGTCGTGCCGGTGCCGCGCTTGAAGCGGCGCTGGAAGTACTTGACGTCGCCGTAGCCGACCGAGAACGCGATCTCGGCGATCGGTGCGTCGGTATAGACGAGCCGCTGGCGCGCCTCGTCGAGCCGCATCTCGGTGACGATCTCGCCGAGCGTCTTGCCGGTGTGCGCCTTCAGGAGATGGCAGAGGTGGGTCGGCGTGACGTGCGCGGCCTCGGCGGCGGCGGCGAGCGTGACGTCGCCGCGATAGGCGTCGGCGAGATAAGTGGCGACGCGGGCAAGCCGCCGCTCCGCCTGCGCCGGCGCGCCGTCGCCGCCGGCGAGTGTTGCGAAGCGGGCCTCGAAGGTGCGGCAGAGCGAGGCGAGCAGCAGCGTCAGACCGGCGGCCGCCGCCTCGCGGGCGGCGAGCCCGCTGCGGTCGCAGTCCGCCCTGAGGCCGCGCAGCAGCCGCTCGACATCGGCGAGCCCGCGAGGGCCGAGCCGGTAGTCGACCAGCCCCTGGTGGAGGAACGGCGTCAGCTCCGGCGCGCGGCGGACGAGGTCGGCGAGCGGCGCCGCGCCGCCGAGCCCCGGCCTGAGCACGCCGAGATCGAAGGCGACCACCCAGCAACGCGTCTCGGGCTCGAAGCGCACCTGGTGGGGCGTCATCGGGGCGATGCACCACACGCTGCCGCGCGCCGCCTCGAACGCCTTGAGCCCGATGCGACCCGCCGGAGCCGGCCCGAGAAAGACGAGGATCTGGAAGTAATCGTGCTTGTGCGGTGGGTAGATGCCACTCTCCCCCTCGACCCGCCGTACCGCCAGCCGGCGGCCGGATGCCGGGGCGGCGTAGGCGCGGACGGGAACAGGGTCGCGGGGGAGGGGATTGGGATGCCGCCCCGCGGTGCCGTCGTCAAGGATGGGGCCGGCGGATTTCATTGCGGGCGCGGACGATCTCCCGGTTCTGCGATGCCCGCTTGTAACGGCGATGGGGGTGGCGGACAACTCATCGCCCGGCGGCGTCGGGTCCGGTCGCGCCGCGGGCGGATTGTGCCGGTTGACGGTCCGCCGGGCCACCGGGATGATGCCCACGGTCTCGGCATCGATGGCGGAAAGGGTCGCGTGGAGGAGAAGAGTCCCGTCGTCAGGGTGATCCGCGGCGCGCGTCGGCCCCCCGACGCGAGCCCGCTGGCCGAGCCGGGGACACTCGTCGGCCGACCCGATGCCGACGAGCCCAATTTCCGCATCGTCCGAACGGCGAACGCGGCGCGCACCATCGTGGCGTTCGCCGGGCTGAAGCAACTCGTCGGCGGCATGACGCCGTTCAACTTCATGCACAGCCTGGCCGGCGTCGAGGCGAACGTGGTGTTCATACGCGACCCGCGGCGCACCTGGTACAACGGCCCGATCGAGGGTCTCGGCCAGTCGGCGGGCGAGATCGCGGGGCGCATCCGCGGGCTCGCGGCCGAGGCCGGCGGCGGCGACCTCTACCTGCTCGGCACCTCGTCCGGCGGCTTCGCCGCGCTCGCCTTCGCCGGCCTGCTCGGTGCGAAGCGGGTGCTCGCCTTCGCGCCGCAGACGACGATCGACACGCACTACCTCCGCTCGCTCGGTGAGACGCGCTGGCTTCGCCTGCTCGATCGGCTGCGCCGCGCCGAGTTCGTCGATATCCTGCCGGCGCTCGCGGCGGCGCCGCCGGCCGCCGGCTGCGAGATCGTCGTCGGTCGGAGGGTCCCGCTCGACGTCGTCTATGCCGACCGGCTGGCGCATCTTCCCGGCGTGACGATCCACGGCGTCGATTCCCGCCACAACACCGCGATGCATCTGCGCGACAACGGCGCGCTGCAGCGCGTGTTGCGCGACTTCATCGATGATGCACCGATCGACCTCGGCGATCTCCGCCGTCCGGCGAGTTGAGTTCGGCAGACGGGCGAAGACTCGATCGGCTCTGCCCTCACGGGGGGCCGAGGGCATGATGCGGCTGTGGCCGCCGACGCCCAGCCGCTCAGGACCGCGCGGCCCCGCGAGACGTCTCCCGCGAAGGGCGGCTATCCTCTGCCCCGCCGCGCCACCTCGCTGCGCCTGGCGTCCGTCATCCCGTCGTGGGGCCCGAGCGCGCGCTGCGGGTGATCGTCCCACCAGTCAGGGTGCAGCGGCCGGCGATCGGGGTGTCGGGGGTAGAAGTTGCGGTTCTCCGGCTTGGTGCGCTCGCCCACCACGAGGAGGCGGACTTCGGCATCGGTGTTGTTGAGGAACGTGTGAGCAAGGCCGGTCCCGGCCGGAAAGCCGACGGCATCGCCCGGCCGCAGGCGATGCAGGTAGCCGTCGAGCCAGACGTCCGGCTGACCCTCGAGGACGTAGACGAACTCCTCCTCGGCGCTCTCCGCGTGCGGAAACGACGTGCGCCGCCCCGGCGGTAGCCTCTCGTGGTGAATGCCGAGCTTCGCCAGCCCGAAATGCCGAACGAACGACGCGCCGATGCTCATCGGTTCATCGTCCCCGTCGTAGTGGCGGTCGTCCGCGGCTTCGATGTCGGCCCAGTGGGCGATGCAGGGCGGGCGCGGCGGCGACGTCATCGTGATCCTCCTGGAGGAACGGGCGGCATGGCCGGTCTCCGAGCGGGAGGCCGGCCACCTGACGGCCAGACCGTGCCGATCGCTGCGCTCACCGGTCAGTCTCCGGCATGTACGATTCCGCTTCGCGGGCGGACATGGCGCTCTCGGCGTAGCCGAAGGTGCCATGCTCCTTCACCTCGCGGGCCGCCCGCATCAGCCCGCCGAGCGCCGCGCGGGCGAACGAGCCGCCGACGCTGATCCGCTTCACGCCGGCCTCCTGCAGGTCAGCGACCGAATAGGTCCGTCCGGCGAGCCCCATCACGACGTTCACCGGGCGGCCGACCGACGCACACACCGTGCGGATCGCGTCGAGGCCCGGCAGCCCCGGAGCGTAGAGGACGTCGGCGCCGGCCGCCTCGAACGCCTGCAGGCGGCGGATGGTGTCGTCGAGGTCGGGCCGCCCGTGCAGGAAATTTTCCGCGCGGGCGGTGAGCACGAACGGGAGCCGGCGCGACGCCTCTGCGGCGGCGGCGACCCTCTCGACGGCGAGCGAGAAGTCGAAGATCGGGTCGTCGCCGTCGCCGGTGGCGTCCTCGATCGAGCCGCCCACGAGCCCGACCCCGGCGGCGAGTTCGATCGTCTCGGCGCAGGCGGACGGGTCCGCCCCGAAGCCGTCCTCCAGGTCGGCGGAAACCGGCAGGTCGGTCGCCTCCACGATGGCGCGGGCGTTCGCGAGGACGGCGTCGCGCGGCAGTGCCGCCGCCGAGTCCCGCCGTCCGATCGAGAAGGCGAGCCCGGCGCTGGTGGTGGCGAGCGCCTCGAAGCCCACTGCCGTCAGGATGCGAGCCGAGCCCGCATCCCACGGATTGGGAATGACGAAGGCGCCCGGCCGGCGGTGCAGTTCTTGGAACGCTTGGTGCTTGTCGCGCTGGCTCGGCATGCCTTCCTCCCACAGGCCAGAACTCTACCGCACAACGAACAAAAAGGGAACAAGAATGAGTCGGCCGTGCGAGGCACCCGGCGGGGAGGCCGGACCGAGACTGGCGCCGCGCTCGCGGTCAGACGTGAGGGACGGCTCGCGGGGCAAATTTGCGACAAGGGCGGGGGGACACACCGCACCTCGTTCCTCGTCCTTCTCCGAAGTCATCCCAGGCCTTGTGCCTGGGATCCAAGCAACGCCGGCCGTGAACGCTGGGTCACCTTCGATGTCGTCTTCGCGGAGAGCGATGGATCCCAGGCACAGGGCCTGGGATGACTTCACAATGATGTCTGGAGCCTAAGGAGCCAGTGCGGCGGCTTCTGAAGCGCCGCCCTCACACCACCTGGTCGAGCTTCCGTGACGCCACTTCCTGCTCGATGATGTCGAGCGTCAGCGTGTAGTGCTCGGTGAGGCGGCGGGTGGCGAGCGCCGCGTCGCCGGCGAGCGTCGCGTCCAGGATGGCACGGTGCTCGGCCTCGGAATCGCGGGCGAGGAAGGCGGCGGAGGCGGAGATGAACCAGTAGCGTTGCGCCTGATCCATCAGGTTCTCGCAGAACTGGATCAGAAACGGCGATCCGCAGCCGGAAATCAGCGCGAGGTGGTAGGCGCGGTGCAGCTTCTGCCATTCCGGATTGACGACGAACGCCTCGGTGGACAGCGTCCAGTTGGAGCGCGACAGCCGGTGGAAAGCCAGCACGACGCGTTCCTCCCAGGCCTGCTCGCCGGCGAGCAACGATTCCTCGAGCGCCTTGCCTTCGGCCCAGCAGCGCGTCTTGACCAGCGCGCGCCAGTTCTCGATGCCGATCGGCGCGACGGCGAAGCCGCGCTGCTCCTTGCGATCGACGAGGCCTTCGGAGGAAAGGCGGCTCAGGGCTTCCCGCACGGGATTGCCGCCGGCGCCGTAGCGGGCGGAGACGGCCTCGATCTGCAGCTTCTGCCCCGGTGCGAGCTGGCCGTTCAGGATGTCACGACGCAGTTGCGCATAGACAAGCGTCGCGGCGGTGGTCTTTTCGGGCTTCATGGCCATCGACTTCGGTTCGGCCCGGCCGCCCGTCGGATGCCCGGCGGGGCGCGGTTCGCCACCGCGCCTCGCCGCGCGCCGACTATCGCGAGGCCCCCTCCTCCGTCACCGATTCCCTGTGCCAGAATACGAGCCGGCGCTGCACGATGACCACGAGCCAGAACGTCGCGAGCCCGAGCAGGCTGAGATAGATGATCAGCGAGAACACCCGCGGCGTCTGCAACTGCGAAGCGGCGATGCGGATCAGCTCGCCGAAGCCCTTGCCGCCGCCGAGGAACTCGCCGACGACGGCACCGACGACCACCAACACCGCGGCGTTCTTCAGCCCGGCGAAGAAATGCGGCATGCCGATCGGCAGCTTCAGCTTGATCAGCGTCTGCAGCCGGCTCGCCCCCATCGTCTGGAACAGCATGCGGGCGTTCTGGTCGGCGGCGTGCAGGCCGGCGGCGGTGCCGACGATCACCGGGAACAGCGCCACGAAGGCGGCGAGCGCCACCTTCGACATGATGCCGAAGCCGAGCCACGAGACGAACAGCGGCGCGAAGGCGACCTTCGGCATGGCGTTGATGGCGACGAGATAGGGCATCACCGCCTTCTCGCCGAACGCCGTCTCGCCGACCAGCACGCCGAGGAAGAAGCCGAGCACGACGGCGATGGCGAAGCCGATGATCACCTCCTGGGTGGTCACCCACAGCGCCTTCAGCATGTAGTCGCCGGTAATCAGGTTCTTGCCGACGAAGACGAGGTCGACGATCGTCTCCCACGGCCCCGGCATGATGATCGGCGAGATGATGCCGCTCATGTAGAACAGCTGCCAGACCGCCAGGAAGGCGATCATCAGCACGATCATCGACACCGAGCGCGGGACGCGGTCGAGCCAGGAGACGTGCTCGACCCACACCGTCGACGCCGGCGGGGGCGTCGTTTCCGTCGCGTGCGTCACAGGAAGGCTCCCTTGTCGAGGTGGCCGCGGATGCGGTGGACGAGCGCGCCGAAGCGCGGGTCGGTCATCATTTCCAGCGTGCGCGGCCGCGGCAGGTCGACCGTCACCGTCTCGACGAAGCGGCCGGGTCGCGGCGACATCACGTAGACGACGTCCGACAGGATCACCGCCTCGGCGATCGAGTGGGTGACGAGGAAGGTGGTGGCATTGCGCTCCAGACAGATGCGCTGCAGCTCCATGTTCATGAAGTCGCGCGACAGCTCGTCGAGGGCGGAGAACGGCTCGTCGAGCAACAGCACCGTCGGCTCGGTGATCAGCATCCGGCAGATCGCCGCGCGCTGCGCCATGCCGCCGGAGAGCTCGCTCGGATAGACGTTCTCGAAGCCCTTCAGGCCGACGAGCTCGAGCAGCCGGCGGGCCGCGTCGTGCTTGGCCTGCGCGGCGGCGCGGCCGTCGCGGATCTCGATCGGCAGCACGACGTTCTCGATCGCCGTCCGCCAGGGAAACAGCGTCGCCTGCTGGAACATCATGCCGATGTCGCGGCGCGGCCCGATCACCGGCTTGCCGGAGAGCACGACGCTGCCCTCCGACGGCGGCTGCAGGCCGGCCATGATCTTCAGGAGCGTGGTCTTGCCACAGCCGCTCGCCCCGATCACCGATGAGAAGCTCCCCTCGGTGAGGGTCAGGTCGACCTTGTCGAGCGCATGCACGTTGCGGCGCACGAAGGTCTTGCTGACACCCTTCAGCTCGTACACCGGCCGGCCGACGAGGCCGACCGGGACCGGAGCGGACATCGGCACACCCATCACTTCGGGGCCTCGTTCCACACCGCCACGAAGTCGTTGGTGTAGACGTCCTCGACGTTCAGCGGTGCCTTCAGCGAGCCGGTGGCGACCTGGCTGTCGTGCCACTTCTGCCAGTCTTCCGGCGGCTGGTAGCCCCAGCCCTTGGCCATGTCGTTCGGCTGAATGCGCACGACGATGGCGTCGAACAGGGCGTTCGCGAACGCCGGATCCTCGCCTTCCTGCGGATTGCCCGCAGTGGTGTGGGCGAGCACCTTCTCGCGGTTGGCCGGCTCGAGGGCGAAGCGGGTCGCCTCGACGATCGACTTGCCGAACTTCTCGATGACGTCCGGGTGTTCCTTGATATAGCTCGCCATCGCGGCGTAGCCGTTGCCGAAATAGGCGAGGTAGGCCGGCGGGGTGATCTCGCGCAACGGCAGGCCCTTCGATTCCATGATCGCCGCGTCGCTCACCGCGCCGGCATAGGCCGCGATGTCGCCCCGCAGGAACGCCGCCGCGGCGAGGCCGCCGTCGCCGACCGGCAGGAAGGTGTAGTCGGTGCCTTCCTTCAGGCCGAGGTCGTTCAGGATGGCGCGGGTGAAGCCAACCTCGGCGCCGTCCGCCGTGCCGACGCCGATCGTCGTGCCCTTCAGGTCCGCCGGCGTCTGGATCTTGGAGTCCTTCTGCACCAGCACGCCGAACACGCTCTTGGCGAAGTGGTTGAAGATGAAGACGACGTCCTCGCCACGGGCGCGGGCGGCGAGCACCGGCGCGGGGCCCGGCTGGCCGATCTGCGCCTGGTTCGAGGCCATCGCCTGCAGCACCTGCGAAGAGCCGTCGACCGCCTCGACCGTCACCTCGAGGCCGTTCTTCTTGAAGATGCCCTCGCCGATCGCCGTGTGCAGGGCGAAGTTGTTGATCGCCGACGGGTTCGGCACCGCCACGACGACCTTGGTGAGGTCCTGGGCGTGACCAAGGCCGAGGCCAAAGCCTCCGGCCGCGACGGCAAGCCCCACGGCCGCCGCCAGACGCAATGCTGCGTTCATCGTCTTCCTCCCTGCGCTCCCGCGCGATCCGGCGTTTCTCTCCCGGGCGCGGCCATCTGCGTGGACGATCGCTTACCCTTGACGCGAGTATGTACGATCAGCCGCCAGCTTGTCAAAAATGTATGAAGTGTGCTTGATCGGGGTGAACAGCCGCGCAGACGGCACCGACAGGAAGGACGCCCCATGAACAAGATCGAACGCTTCGCCGTCGCGCCGCCGGAGCGCGTCGTGCTGCCGGTCGCCGGATCGGACCTCGGCTTTCCCGTCCGCCGCATCTACTGCGTTGGTCGCAACTACGTCGCCCACATCCGCGAAATGGGCGGCGACGAGGCGCGCGACCCACCGGTGTTCTTCCAGAAGCCGACTGACGCGATCGTCCAGGACGGCGCGACGATCCCGTACCCGTCGCTGTCGCAGAACTACCATCACGAGCTCGAGCTCGTCGTCGCGCTGAAACTGGGCGGGCGGAACATCCCGGCCAATCGGGCGCTCGATCACATCTACGGCTACGGCATCGCGCTCGACATGACGCGGCGCGATCTGCAGAAGCGCCTCTCCGACAGCGGCCTGCCGTGGGAGGATTCGAAGTCCTTCGACCAATCGTGCCCGTGCGGCCCGATCCACCCTGTGGAGGACGGCGGTCACGTCTCGTCGGGGGCGATCCGCCTCACCGTCAACGGCGTCGCGACGCAGGATTCCGACGTCTCGCTGCTCATCTGGAAGATCCCCGAGATCATCGCCAACCTCTCGCAGGCCTACGAACTCTTCCCCGGCGACATCATCCTCACCGGCACGCCGCACGGCGTCGGCCCGGTGAAGCCAGGCGACGTGCTCGTCGGCACCATCGACAAACTCGGGTCGCTCACCGTAAGCATCGGCCCGCAGCGCTGAGCCGAACGGGACGAGCCGATGAGCGAGACCACCATCACCCAGGAGCCGGTGCCGGCGCCGCTCGATCCGGCGATTTCGGCCGCACTCGCCTTGCTGCCGACCCCGGTGCTGGGTGACTGCCTCGACCGGCTCGTCGGGCCGGTCGGCCTCACCCGCTTCAGCCGCTCGGCGGTGCTCGTCGGCATCGCCCGGACCGTCAAGACGCGCCCGGGCGACAACCTCGCCGTCTACCGGATGATCGCGCGCCTGCGCCCGGGCGACGTGCTCGTCGTCGACGGCGGCGGCGACCTCACCAACGCGCTGATGGGCGAACTGATGACCCTCGAGGCGAAGCGGCGCGGCTGCGCCGGCATCGTCATCGACGGCGCCATCCGCGACGTCACGGAGATCGCGCAGATCGACCTGCCGACCTTTGCGCGCGGTCACTCGCTGCGCGGCCCCTACAAGTCGATGCCGGGCCTTCTCGACATCCCCGTCGCCATCGGCGGGCAGGTGATCGCTCCGGGCGACGTGGTGGTCGGCGACGCCGACGGCATCGTCAGCTTCCCCGCCGCCCAGGCCGCGGGCATCGTCGAGCGGGCGTACGAGAAGTTCAAGCGGGAGGAGGAGGTCCGCCGCTCCATCCTCGCCGGCGAGGACACCGGCTGGGTCGAGGCGATGCTCGCCGATCTCGGCGTCCGCGACTGACCGGCCGATGGATTTTTCCCTCGCCGACTTCGTCGGCCCCGGCGGCGACTGGTTCACGCTCGCCGAACTCGCCATCGCGGTGCTCGTCACCGGCGCCGTCGTCGGCGTGCTCGCCGGCCTGTTCGGCATCGGCGGCGGCGCCATCATCGTGCCGGTGCTCTATGAGATCTTCGCCGTCGCCGGCGTCGACGAGAGCATCCGTATGCACGTCGCGCTCGGCACCTCGCTCGGCGTGGTGCTGCCGACGGCAGTGCGCTCGTTCCGCGCCCACCTGAAGCGCGGTACGGTCGACATGGCCGTGCTGCGGCCCTGGGCGATCGCCATTCCCGTCGGCGTCGTGCTCGGCTCGCTCACCGTGGCGCACCTGTCGAGCGCCGGCCTGCGCGCCACCTTCGCCGTGCTCGCCACGCTGTTCGCCCTGAAGATGCTGTTCGGCCGGGCCGACTGGCGGCTCGGCGAGACGATGCCGGGCGTTGTGCCGAACGCCATCGTCGGCGCCGTCATCGGCTTCATCTCGACGCTGATGGGGATCGGCGGCGGCGTCATGTCGACGGTCTACATGACGCTCTACGGCCGCTCGCTGCTGCAGGGGATTTCCACGTCCGCCGGTGTGGGCGCGCTGATCGCGGTGCCCGGCACGATCGGCTACATGGTGGCCGGCTGGGGGGCCCCCGGCCTGCCGCCGCTGTCGATCGGCTTCGTCAGCGTGCTCGGCGTCGCGCTGATCATCCCCGCCGCCCTGCTGACGACGCCGGTCGGCGTCCGCCTCGCCCACGCCTGGCCGCGCCGCCGTCTCGAGATCGGCTTCGGCATCTTCCTCCTCACCGTCGCCGCGCGATTCGCCTCGAGCCTGATCTTCTGATCGGCCGGCCGGCGAAACCCGTCGACGGTCTCGCGCGTTGTCGGGTGTTGCCGGGGGCCGCGACGGGAGGACGTCGCGAGGAGACCCCATCGCGATCGGCAGCGGCGGATCGGTGCCGGCGCCGGCCTCTGGCCGAGCCACGCGCCGGCCCGCGTTCACACGCCCACGGCCGGAGCGCTATGTCCGCACCCATCCTCGCCTCGCCGCCGCCGGCGGTCACTGCCTTGCAGGAGCGCATCGCCGTTCGTGATGTTCCCGGCGCGCCGTCTCCCGCCGCCATCCGGCGTCATCCATTCTCTTTCGACACGCTGACGCGGGCGGCCGGCATCGGCATCTTCGTCATCGCCTTCCTGTTCGCGATCTGGGCAGCAGCCTCGATCGTCGTGCCGGTGACGGCGGCCGTCGTACTGGGGCTGGCGCTCGGGCCGCTCGTCGACGCGATGACCCGCCGCGGCGTCCCGGCGATGCTCGCCGCCGCCATCATCGTCGTCGGCGGGCTCGTCGTCCTGCATCTCGCCGTCGCGATTTTCGCGCTTCCGCTGCTCGGCTGGATCGACCGCACGCCCGAGATCATCGCGGCAATGCGCGACAAGCTGCTGCCGCTGCGCGCCATGATGGCCGAGGTCCAGGAGATCGCCACGGCGCTCGAGAAGGCGTCCGGCATCGGCGGCGACGGGGAGGGCGCCTCGCTGGGGTTCGGCGTGCTGCTCAACGCCGCCTCGCTGGCGCCGGTGGTGATCGCCGAGACGATCCTCTTCATCGGCGCCCTGTTCTTCTTCCTCGCCACCCGACGAAAGCTGCGCGCCGCCGCACTCGGGGTCTGCCTGACGCGCCCGGCGCGGCTGCTGGCGGCCGGCACGCTCGCCCGCGTCGAGGAGGCACTGTCGGGCTACTTCGCCGTCATCACGGTGGTGAACATCGCACTCGGCGTCGTCACCGGGCTGATGTGCTGGGCGTTCGGGTTGCCGTCGCCGGCGCTCTGGGGGGCGCTGACGATCGTCCTCAACTTCGCCCCCTATGTCGGGCCGGCGGCGATCACCATCATCCTGTTCGGCGTCGGCATGGTCAGCCTCGACAGCATCGGCGCGGCGCTGCTGCCGCCGTTCGCCTTCATCGCCATCACGACCATCGAGGGGCAGTTCATCACGCCGGCGGTGCTCGGCCACCGGCTGACAATGAACCCGCTGATGATCTTCCTGGCGATCGCCTTCTGGCTATGGTTGTGGGGGCCCGTCGGTGCGTTCGTGGCGGTGCCGCTGCTCGTCATCTCCGACGTGCTGCTCGACGCGCTGCAGCGGCGCAGCGGCTTCGGCCGGCGCACGGGACGCGGGCTGGCGGCCGGCCGCAAGGTCGCGGTGTGAACGCCGGCGGGCCGAGCCCGTCTGGCCAACCCGAACATCGGCCCGCTGACCCAACCAACCCTCGAAACGGCAAAGGCCGGCCGCAAATCCACGCGACCGGCCCTCGAGGTCTCATATAGACGCAGCATCATATCAGCACCGCCGCTGCAGCGGGCGCTCAGAGGCGCAAGCGATGGACGACAACCGCCGTGGCGGCGCCGCGTCCCTTTAGCGCGTGCCGGCGAACTTCGCCTTCACGAGCGGGGCGGGCTCGTCGTCCTCAGCCGTGCCGACGCCGGCGACGGGCGTGAAGGCGATCGGATCGCTCGCCGGGAACGAATCCGCCAGGGCCTTGTCGAGATCGCTCGACGAGGTGTCGCTTCCGTCGCCCTCGGCGTCCAGCTCGAGCTCGCGCTTCGCCATCTCCCAGTGCTCCACGTCACGGCCGTGGGTGCAGCCTTCCTCCATCCAGATCCGGTGGGCTCGCTCGCGGATCTGGTCCTCGGTGATCGTCGACATGGGTGCCTCGCTCCGTCTTCAAGCCTGCAGCCCTGCAACGTTCTGGTGTGCCGTGCCGTTCCCGGCGGGCCGCGGGAAGAAGGGAACGGAAATGCGTCCGGCAAGTTCACCGAGCAGGCCCCCACTCACGGAACGAGCGCCAGCAATCGGCAGGCGTCGGATCGGCACGCTGGCCTTCAGGGCCGAACTCCACTCTGAGGAGACGATATCATGTCGGAACATCGAATGGATGACGGCCGGGCGGCGGACGACCCACGGCCGCCGGCGCACGATGCCGCGCCGGTGATGACACCGACCGACGCGCGGCAAGGGCGTCCCGCCCATGTCGCCCGTTACGTCCTGGGCATCGGTCTGGTGGTCGTCGTGATCGCCTTCGTGGCGATCTACTTCGGCTACACGCCGCCCGGCGCTTGAATCGAACGCTTCACGACGAAAGGCCCGCCCTCGACATCCAGGGGGCGGGCCTTTCGGTTTCGTAGCGTGGAGAAAGGCGCCGACCTTCCTTCGCCGACAGCACTCAGCCGGCAGCAGTCGCTCGGCGGGTGTCAGGGGTGGTCAGAGCCGCCCCATCAAGGCGAGGATCAGGATCACCACGAGGATCACGCCGACGATCCCTGTAGGACCGTAGCCCCACCCGCGGCTATGCGGCCAGCTCGGCACGACGCCGATTAGGACGAGTATCAGAATGATGATGAGAATTGTCGACAACGTCATGTTCGCTCTCCCGCTTGAAGAGAGTCGGCGCCCGCCGACACCGTTCGACGTCTAAACTCGGCAGCGACCGTATTGTTCCATCACGGATTTTTCGCGAGTGCCGCAACGCCGGTATTCCTGTGATCGAACTGGAGCTCAGCAACCGACGGCGGGGCGGGCCTGGCTGGATGCCGGCAATTTTTTGCGTCATGCGGGAACCGGTCTCAGGGTTTGCAAGTTCCGCCCGCGAATGACGTTCCAACTCGGAGGGAGACGCGATGTTCGGGTGGGCTCTGACGTTTCTGGTGGTGGCGCTGATCGCGGCGGTGCTCGGGTTCGGCGGCATCGCCGGCGTGGCAGTGGAGATCGCCAAGATCATCTTCGTGGTGGCGCTGGCGCTGTTTGCGCTGTCACTTTTGTTCGGGCTCTTCCGGGGCCGCAGACCGACGGTGTGAGCCGCGCCACTTCAACGCCGCTGGACGAACGAAGGGCCCCGCGCTTGCCGAGGCGCAATCCGCAGTCCAGGGCCCCATCACTCCTCATGTCCGGGATGCTGCGGCGGGAGCCCGAAAGTGCGCACGAGGTCGTCGACCTGTGTCGGGGTCAGCATCCGCGGATTCAGTCCGCGTAACAGCAGGTAGAGCTTCGCGGTCTCCTCGAGCTCCTCCATCGCGAACACGGCTGCCTCCAGCGTGTCGCCGGCGACCACCGGGCCGTGGTTGGCGAGCAGCACCGCCGCGTGGCGACCGGCGAGGCCGCGGATGGCATCGGCAACGGCCGGGTCGCCAGGGCGGTAGTAGGGAAGCAGCGCCACCTGGCCGCAGCGCATTACGGAGTAGGGCGTCAACGGCGGCAGCGCCGCCAGCGGATCGATCTCCGGCAGCAGCGTCACCGCGACGGCGTGGGTGCAATGCAGGTGGACAATAGCGCCCGCGCCGGGCCGGGTCTCGTAGAGGGCGGCGTGCAGCGGCATCTCCTTGGTTGGCGGATCGCCGGAGACGAGCCGGCCGCTCGCGTCGAGGTGGGTCAGCCGGGCCGGGTCGAGGAAGCCGAGCGAGGCGTTGGTCGGCGTCACCAGCAGCCCGCCATCTTCCAGGCGCAGGCTGATGTTGCCCGACGATCCCGGCGTCAGCCCGCGCTCGAACAGCGAGCGGGCGAACCGGCACACCGCCTCGCGCGCTCTCGCCTCCGCCATTCGAAATCCTCCGCAGCCGCGTGACATCCGCAGGCCGGCGAGCATAGCCTGTGTGCCGGCCGGAGCGCACCGCCGGCGTCGCCTGCGGGCATCGCGACAGGATGCCGGGCCGCAGCCGGGAGGAATGATGCCGCGCTTTTCCGCCAATCTCAGCATGATGTTCACCGAGTGGCCCTTCCTCGACCGCTTCGCCGCGGCGGCCGATGCCGGCTTCGAGGCGGTCGAGTATCTGTTTCCCTACGAGCACCCGCCGGAGGCGATCCAGGCCCGGCTCGCCGACAACCGCCTGACGCAGGCGCTTTTCAACCTGCCCCCTGGCGACTGGGCCGTGGGCGAGCGTGGCCTCGCGGCGCTGCCGGATCGCTTCGCCGAAGTGCAGGCGGGGGTTCGCACCGCCATCCCCTATGCGCGGGCGACGGGTGTGAAGCGCGTCCACCTGATGGCCGGCAACGCCGACCGCGCCGACCCGGCGGCGCTCGCCGCCTACGAGCGCGCCGTCACCTGGACGGCCGAGACGCTCGCCGCCGAGGGCGTCGCGCTGACGCTCGAGCCGATCAACCCGCGCGACATGCCGGGCTATTTCCTCAACGACTTCGCCTTCACCGAGGCGCTGATCGAACGGCTGGCGCTGCCCAATCTGGAGCTGCAGTTCGACCTCTATCACCGCCAGGTGCTGCACGGCGACGTCACTATGGCACTGCGGCGAATGCTGCCGATCGTCGGCCACGTGCAGGTGGCGAGCGTCCCGTCGCGCCACGAGCCGACCCACGAGGAGATGAACGACGCCTTCGTCTTCGCCGAACTCGACCGGCTCGGCTACACCGGCTTCGTCGGCTGCGAGTACCGGCCGCGCGCCGGCACGGTCGAGGGGCTCGGCTGGTTCGCGCCGTACCGGCCGCGCTGAGGTCGCCGGCGAGAGGGGAGGGCGCATGTTCCAGCTCACCGACGACCACCGCGCGGTGCAGGCGATGGCGCGTGATTTTGCCGCCGACAAGATAGCACCGCACGCGCTCGACTGGGACGAGCGGCGCCATTTCCCCGTCGACGTCGTCCGCGAGGCGGCGGCGCTCGGCATGGCGGCGATCTACGTTCGTGAAATCTCTGGCGGAACCGGCCTCGGCCGGCTCGAGGCGGCGCTGATCTTCGAGGCGCTGGCCGAGGGCTGCCCGGCGGTGTCGGCGTACCTGTCGATCCACAACATGGTCGCCTGGATGGTCGACCGCTACGGCAGCGGCGACCAGCGCGCCCGCTTCCTGCCGGCCCTCGTGACGATGGAGCAGCTGTCGAGCTACTGCCTCACCGAGCCGGGCTCCGGCTCCGACGCGGCGGCTCTGAAGACCCGCGCCGTGCGCGACGGCGACGGCTATGTGCTGGATGGCACGAAGCAATTTATCTCCGGCGCCGGGGCCGGCGACCTCTACTTGGTGATGGGTCGCACCGGCGGCGAGGGGCCGTCCGGCATCTCCGCCTTCCTGGTGCCGGGCGACACGCCGGGCGTCTCCTTCGGCGCCAACGAGCGCAAGATGGGCTGGAACGCCCAGCCGACGCGGGCCGTCATCCTCGAGGGCGCCCGCGTGCCGGCGGAGAACCGGCTCGGCGACGAGGGCCAGGGCTTCCGGATCGCCATGAGTGGGCTCGACGGCGGCCGGCTCAACATCGGTGCCTGCTCGCTCGGCGGGGCGCAGGCGGCGCTCGACAAGGCGCTTGCCTACATGCGCGAGCGCAAGGCGTTCGGGAAGCGGCTCGACGAGTTCCAGGCGCTGCAGTTCCGCCTCGCCGACATGGTGACCGAGCTTGCCGCCGCGCGCCTGCTCCTCTACGCCGCCGCGGCCGCCTTCGACCGCGGCGACGCCGACGTGACGCAGCGCTGCGCCATGGCGAAGCGCTTCGCCACCGACGTCGGCTTCGAGGTGGCAAACCAGGCGCTGCAGCTGCACGGCGGCTACGGCTACCTCGCCGAATACGGCGTCGAGAAGCTGGTGCGCGACCTGCGTGTCCACCAGATCCTCGAAGGCACCAACGAAATCATGCGCCTGATCATCGCCCGCGGGCTGGTCGGGCGCGGCTGAACCAGACGGGAGAACCGCTCAGTGAGCGACCACACCATCGCCTTCGTCGGCCTCGGCAACATGGGCGCGCCGATGGCGGCGAACCTGCGCAAGGCCGGCCATTCCGTCCGCGGCTTCGACCTCGCCATCCACGCCGCTGAGGCCGCCCGCGCCGGTGGCGTCACCGTGGCGGGATCACTCGAGGAGGCGCTCGCCGGCGCCGATGCGGTCATCACCATGCTGCCGGCGGGCAAGCACGTGCGCACGGTGTGGCAGACGCTCGTCGGCCTCGTCGCGCCCGGCACGCTTTTGATCGACTGCTCCACCATCGACGTCGACAGCGCCCGCGCGGTGCACGCCATCGCCGAAGCCGCCTCCTGCCCGTCTCTCGACGCGCCGGTGTCGGGCGGCGTCGGCGGCGCCACCGCCGGCACGCTGACCTTCATGGTCGGCGGGACGGTCGAGGCCTACGACCGCGGCGCGCCGCTGCTCGCCCAGATGGGCAAGCGGGTGGTGCCGTGCGGCGAGGCGGGGTCCGGACAGGCGGCGAAGATCTGCAACAACATGATCCTGGGCGTCTCGATGATCGCCGTCGCCGAGGCCTTCGTGCTCGCCGAAAAGCTGGGGCTGTCGCACCAGGCGCTGTTCGACGTCGCCTCCACCGCCTCCGGCCAGTGCTGGTCGCTGACCACCTACTGCCCGGTGCCCGGCCCCGTGCCGGCCTCGCCGGCGAACCACGGCTACAAGCCGGGCTTTGCCGCCGCCCTGATGCTGAAGGACCTCCGCCTCGCCCAGGAGGCGGCGCTGTCTTCCGGCGCGACGACGCCGCTCGGCGCGGAAGCGGCGCAGCTCTATGCCCTGTTCGATAACGCCGGCCACGGCGGCCGCGACTTCTCCGCCATCATCGAGATGGTGCGCGGCAAGGGAGCGGCGGCATGAGCGCGCCTCGCGTCGCCATCGTCACCGGCGGCACGCACGGCATCGGCCGCGCCACCGTCGAGATGCTCACCGCCCGCGGCGTGCGCGTCGTCTTCAGCGGCCGCGATGCCGAGGCCGGCGCCGAGGTGGAGCAGGCCGTGCCTGGCAGCGTCCACGTCGGCGGCGACATCTGCGAGGAGGCCGTCGTCGCCAAGCTGGTCGAGACCGCCTCCGAGATCGGCGGCGGCGTCATCGCCGGCCTCGTCAACTGCGCCGGCATCGGCGGGCGGCAGGACTTCGCGAAGGCCACGCTCGCCGACTGGGACCGCATCTTCGCGGTGAACGCCCGTGCCGCCTTCGCGGTGACGGCGGCGGCGCACGGGGCGCTCTCGGCGAGCGGCCGCGGCTCGGTGGTCTTCGTCTCCTCCGTCGCCGGCTATGGCGGCGAGGCGGGGCTTGCGATCTACTGCGCCTCGAAGGCGGCCCTGATCGGCCTCGCCAAGGCCCTGGCGCTGGAGATCGGCGACAAGGTGCGCGTCAACGTCGTCTGCCCCGGCCAGGTCGACACGCGGATGATGGCCCGCACCCTCGCCGACCCGGCCAAGAAGGCGGCGCTCGAGGCCCGCATCCCGAACGGCCGCATTGCCAAGCCGGAAGAGGTCGCCGCGGCGATCGTCTGGATGCTGTCGGACGAGGCGTCGTACGTGAATGGCGTGGTCATCCCGATCGACGGGGGGGAGGTGGCAGGGCTGCGGGACGTGCCGGCGGGGGCTGCGGCGGGGCGGTGAGGGGGAGGATGGACGCTGGCTGGCGTGAGCGCGATTTCCTATTCTTACTTGTAAGAGTAAGGATACTGCCGCGCGCATCACGTCGAAGGGACAGGTCACCATTCCAGCGGACATCCGCGAGCGGGCCGGTCTGCTGCCCAACACTGAGGTGGAGTTTCGCTACGACGGAAAGGTGGTGAGCCTCGTGCGGGCGGAGAGCGCGTCGCGGACAGGGCGCGGGGAGTGGATCGTCGAGCACCTTCGGGGGCGCCGCGATGTCGCCATGACGACAGACGAGATCATGGCCCTGACGCGAGAAGGCGGAAATTCACACCAACCGACGGTAAGCCTACTCAGTACAGCTTAGTCATCCCAGGCCTTGTGCCTGGGATCCATCGCCGCAAAGACTCCGGCATCCGTATTTGTTGGGGAGACGTAAGGATCCTAGGCAAAAGGCCTAGGATGACCCGCAGTTTCTTGTTAAGTGGGTACAACAGATTCTTGTTGAGTGAATACAACAGAATCAACTAAGCTGATTCCGTGAAGACGCTATGACGAAAAACGTGTGATTGAACTGCGTCGGCATAATTTCACGAAACTCTGCTCCAGCGGACGATCCACGGCGCCATGACCCCTCCGGGGCGCGGCGGACGCACGTCCCGATCGGCACGACGGAAATGGCCGGTGGCTTGGAACGACAAGCCCGAAGTCTGCAGAAGCTCATGCGCGTGAGCGATCTCGGCACTGAGTTGCTTCATTCGGGGGCGATCCTCGGAGAAGCCGGGGAAAGTCTCCATCGTCGTCTCTCCGCGGTCGAACGCATCGCGCCAGCGCTTCCACAAAGCCCACTTTTCCATCACTTTCTCGAATACATCTAGGGGGAGCGGCGTTAAAACATAGCGGTTCAACCACTCGTCAGCGCTCTCGTCGAAAACGCCCGCGTAGAAGTAAGGTGTGCCGTCGAAGTCCGAGGCGCCACTACGAGGGCGGTCGTGGAAATCGCCTACCGTATGCACACGCTCCCACGGATGGTCCTCAATGGCCTCCACCGCCATCATCCTCACCGCCCCAGCATGTTCGCTTCGACGCTCTTCAGGTGCGCGTGCATCGCCGCTCGGGCGGCGTCGGGGTCGCGGCGCTTGAGGGCTTCAACGAGGGCGCCGTGCTCGGTGCAATAGGCGAGGCGGCGGGCCTCGCTGAAGGAGCGGCGCTTCATCTCCTGCCACGGCGTCTGGTGGCGCAGCACGGTGAGGAGATTGTGCAGCTCCTTCAGGAGCTCGTTGCGGCAGCAGGCGAAGATGCGGTGGTGGAGCTCGGCGTCGCAGGCCTCGAAGCCCGGCATGTCGAAGGCTGCCTCGGCGGCGCGGTGCGCCTCCTCAACGGCGGAAAGCTCGGCCAGCGAGGCGTTGAGGGCAGCGACGGCGGCGGCCTGCGGCTCGATGAGCAGGCGGATCTCCATCATGTCGGCGGGGCTGGTGCCCTCGATGCGCTCGACGATGGCGGCGACGGAGGGGGCGACGCCGCCGTTGACGAAGGTGCCGCGGCCGACGTGGCGGGTGATCGCGCCGCTGTCGGCGAGCATCTCCACCGCGCGCCGCACGGTGTTGCGGGCGACGCCGTAGTCGCTCGCGAGCTCGCGCTCCGGCGGCATGCGGCGTCCGGACCATTCGCCGGCGTCGATACGCTGGCGCAGCGAGCGGGCGAGGTCCTCGGCGACGGCACGGGGCATGGAAGGTCCGTTGTTGTTCTGAACCGTTGTTGAGCCAATTAGCATCGGCGGGGCGGGGCGTCTAGGGGGGTGGGGGCAGTGGGCAGTAGGCAGTAGGCAGTGGGGTGGGGGTGAGAGGTCGAGCGTCCATTCTTTGGATCCACGTCGCGACCACACCCCTCTCCGGAGTCATTCCCGGCCTTGTGCCGGGAACCCATGCAACGCCGCAACAGGCGCTTGGAGTGCAGTTTTGGGCGCCGAGTTCGCTGTTGCGGGTAGGTTCCGGCCCAAGGCGGGGAATGACCAGGGGGGGAAAGAGGGAGAGGCGCGATGGAGGGAAGCTCCTCCCCCTGCCCCCTGCACACTGCCTACTGACTACTGCCTACTGCCCGCCCACGATCGATAATCCCGCACCTCCCCCTTGCAGCTGAACCAGATTGGTTCTAGCGTGGCTCAACTAAGGGGCCGCGTGAGACGGTCGTGTCGGGAGGAAGACGATGAAGGTAGCGACCTTCCGGTTCGCTGGCGAGAGGCATGTCGGCGTCGTCGACGATGCCGGCGTTACCATCGCCCCCTTCGATCTGACGATGGACGAGGCCGAGCAGGGGATCACCGCGCTGATCGGGCGGTCTCCGTTGCCTGGCACGCGCTCGCCGATCCCGCTGTCGCGGGTGACGCTCGAGGCGCCGATCCCGCGGCCGCGCCGCAACATCTTCTGCGTCGGCAAGAACTATTTCGACCACGCGCACGAGTTCGCCAAGTCCGGCTTCGATTCCTCCGCCGCCAACGGCGCGGTGCCGAAGGAGCCGATCATCTTCTCGAAGGTGCCGGAGACGGTGATCGCCGACCAGATGCCGATCCACATCGATCCCGCGGTGTCGGCGGCGATCGACTACGAGGCCGAGCTCGCCGTCATCATCGGCACCGCCGGCCGCGGCATCACCAAGGAAAACGCCCTCGACCACGTCTGGGGCTACACCATCGTCAACGACGTCACGGCGCGCGACCTGCAGGGCCGCTACAGCCAGTGGCTGATCGGCAAGTCGCAGGACACCTTCTGCCCGATGGGGCCCTTCGCCGTGACGCGCGACGACCTCGACCTCGCGACGACGGGCATCCGCTGCTTCGTCAACGGCGAGCTTCGGCAGGATTCCAACACCGGCCTCCTGATCTTCGACGTGCCGACGATCATCGCGACGATCTCGGCCGGCGTGACGCTGCAGCCGGGCGACGTCATCGCCACCGGCACGCCGGCCGGCGTCGGCATCGGCTTCCAGCCGCCGAAATACCTGAAGGACGGCGACGTCGTGCGCGTCGAGATCGACGGCATCGGCGCGCTGCAGAACGGCGTGCATGAGGTGCATGCGTGACCACGATCCGCCTCGGCCAGCTCGTGGCGGAAACCGCCGGCGAGGGGCCGGCGGTGATCCTCGTGCATGGCCTCGGCGGAACGTCGAACAGCTTCCAGCCGCTAGTGGAGGCGCTGTCCGGCCACCGCGTCATCCGGCCGGACCTGCCGGGCTCCGGCCGCTCGCCGGTGCCGCACGCGGCGCCTTCGATCGAGAGCTACGTCGAGGCACTGGTCGGCATGGCGAGGGCGCTCGGAGTCGAACGCGCGCACTTCGTCGGCCACTCGCTCGGCACCATCGTCTGCCAGCATCTCGCCGCGGCGCATCCCGCGCTGGTGACGTCGCTGACGCTGTTCGGCGCCCTGATCGAGCCGGCTCAGGCGGCCCGCGACGGGCTCGCGGCCCGCGCCCGCACGGCCCGCGCCGAGGGCATGGAAGGCATCGCCGACACCATCGTGGCGAACACGCTGTCGGCGGCGACGCGCTCGGGCAATCCGGCGGCGGTGGCCTTCGTGCGAGAATCCCTGATGCGCCAGGACGGCGAGGGGTATGCTCGGACCTGCGAGGCGCTGGCCAAGGCGACGGCGGCCGACGCCCGGCTGATCTCGGCGCCGACGCTGATCATCGCCGGCTCCGATGACCCCGTTGCCCCGGCGAGCGTCGGCCAGACGCTGGCCGACCGCATCCGCGGCGCCAAGGCCGTCGTGCTCGACGGCTGCGGCCACTGGATGACGATCGAGAAACCCGCCGAGTGCGCGCGGCGCCTCGGCGACTTCGTGAGGACGAACGACCGCGGGTGAACCGGCTGCGCCACCCCTTCGGGAGGTGGACGAGAACAAGCGGCAGCCGACACCGACAGGGAGGATCGACGATGGCCGACAACGGCATGTACGGCGCCCGCTGGGGCGGCAACGGGCGTGAGCCCGACAGCGTTCTGTTCACCAACGTGCGCATCCTCGATGCGACGGGTGAATATCCCTACACCGGCGAGGTGCTGGTGCAGGGCAACCGCATCAAGCAGGTGAGCCGCAGCGGCGGTGCCCGCTTCGGCGGTGGCATGAGCGGTTCGGGCATGAGCGGCTCCGGCATGAGCGGCTCGGGGCTGTCGGGCGGCGGCGCCACCGTCATCGACGGCGCCGGCGCGACGCTGATGCCGGGCATGATCGACGCCCACCTGCATCTCTCCTGGAACAACGCGCCGGGCATCGACCCCATCCAGATGATGGAGGTCGAGGAGCACATGCTCGTCACCATGGAGATGGCGAAGCTGGTGCTCGACGCCGGCTTCACCGCCGGCCGCGGCGCGGCAGCGGCGAAGCCCCGCCTCGACGTGGTGGCGAAGAAGTTCATCAACCAGGGCCGCTTCCCCGGCCCGCGTTATCTGGCGGCCGGGCCGGAGATCACCACCGTCGGCGGCCTCGGCGATGCGGCGCCCTCGCACATCCCGCACGAGGGGCTGAACCTCGGCATCGTCGTGTCGGGGCCGGAGGAGATCCGGCGGGTGGTGCGCACGCTGATCAAGTACGGCGTCGACTCGATCAAATTGAACCTCTCCGGCGAGGAGATCACCGGCATGGGCGCCGAGGAGACGCCGATGTCGGAGGAGGAGGTGGCGATGGCCGCCTCCGAGGCGCGCTGCCGCAACAAGGTGCTGGCTGCGCACGCCCGCTCGTCGGGCTCGGTGAAGCAGTGCGTGCGGCACGGCATCCAGAACATCTATCACGCCTCCTTCGCCGACGAGGAGGCGCTCGACATGCTCGAGGCCGTCAAGCACAAGCACTTCGTGGCGCCGGGCCTCGCCTGGCTGATCAACACGGCGCGCAACGCCGGCGACTACGGCATCAAGCCGGGCTCGCCCGTCACCGTCCTCTACGAGCGCGAGCTCGAGATGGCGGTCGAGACGATGCGCAAGATGCACAAGCGCGGCATCAAGGTGCTGATCGGCGGCGACTACGGCTTCGCCTGGACGCCGCAGGGCACCAACGCCAAGGACATCGAGTACTTCGTCGACCTGCTCGGCTTCTCGCCGATGGACGCGATCATCGCCGCCACCCGCTACGGCGGCGAGATCATGAACATGGGCAACGAGCTCGGGCAGATCAAAGAGGGCTACCTCGCCGACCTCCTGCTCGTCGACGGCGACCCGATCGCCAACGTCCGCATCCTGCAGGAGAAGGACCGGCTGCTCGCCATCATGAAGGATGGCAAGTTCCACAAGCGGCCGCAGGTGCAGAGCGAGCGGCGGCGGCTCATCGCATGAGCATCGCCGGCGAGACGGGAGCGGCGCCGCGCGTGATCACGCGCGGCCAGGCGTGGGGCATCGTCGCGTTCTTCGCGGCGGCGCTGTTCGCCTGGCTGCTGTTCGCCGTCTGGCCGGCCTGGCTGAACGCCATCCTGATCTCCAAGAAGGCGTTCTTCTCGTCGATCTTCAACGGCATCACGCTTGCCGGGCTCTACTTCCTGGTGGCGAGCGGCTTCACGCTCGTCTTCGGGCTGATGCGCAACGTCAACCTGGCGCACGGCTCGCTCTATCTGCTCGGCGCCTATCTCGGCTACGAGGTGACGCGCATCACCGGCTACTGGCTCGTCGGCGTCGCCGCGGGCTTCGCCGTGCTCGCCGTGCTCGGGCTGCTGATGCAGGTGTTCGTGTTCCGGCGGCTCGAGGGCGACGACCTCCGCCAGACGCTGGTCACGATCGGCATCTCGATCGTCGCCGCCGACCTGATGCTGTGGATGTGGACCGGCGCCACCTACCAGATCGCCACCCCCGCCTGGCTCGACGGGGCGGTGAAGCTGCCGGTCGTCACCGCCTACCGCTCGAGCGGCGACGCTGTGTTCCTCACCTATCCGTTCTACCGGCTGGTCGTGCTGGCGGCGGCGATCGTCATCGGCATCGGGCTGTGGCTGCTTCTGAACCGCACCCGCGTCGGCATGATGATCCGCGCCGGCGTCGATGACCGCGCCATGCTGGCGGCCTCGGGCGTCAACGTCCACGCGGTGTTCGCGGTGGTGTTTGCGATCGGGGCGGGGCTCGCGGGCTTTGCCGGCGTCGTCGGCGGCTCGGCGCTGTCGGTGGCACCGGGCGAGGACGTCCGCTACCTGCTCGCCTCGCTGGTCGTCGTCATCGTCGGCGGCATGGGCTCGATCACCGGGGCGGCGATCGGCGCGCTTCTGATCGGCCTCGCCGAGCAGGTCGGCCTCGTCTACTTCCCGACCTACGGCATCGTGCTCACCTTCGTCATCATGGTGGTGACGCTGGCGATCCGGCCCCAGGGCATCATGGGGAAGGCGCGATGAGCCTCGCGCTGCCGACCTCCGATCCGACCCGCGCCGCCACCCCGGCGTTCGCCGGCGGCGGGCTCGCCCACCTCGTGCTCGCGGCCGTGCTGGTGCTCTATCCGGCGGTGGCGTCGGACTTCTTCCTGACCCAGATCGGCGCCTACTCGCTGATCCTCGGCATGGTGGCGCTGTCCCTGATGCTGCTCGCCGGCTATGGCGGCATGGTCAGCCTCGCGCAGCTCTCGGTCGCCGGCATGGCCGGCTATGCGGTGGCGATCTTCGGGCTCAACAGCTCCGGCGTGCACGGCTTCGGCTGGCCGTGGTGGATCGTCGTGCCGTTTGCCGTGCTGATCGCGGGCATCGCCTCGGCGCTGATCGGGGCGATCTCGTCGCGCACCGACGGCATCTACACGATCATGATCACGCTCGCGATCGCCACCGCGACGTTCTACTTCACCCAGCAGAACTACGCATTGTTCAACGGCTTTCCGGGCTTCGCCGGCATCCGCGCGCCGGAGTTCTGGGGCGTGTTCTGGCGCGACCCGGTGCCGTACTACTATGTGACGCTCGCGGTCGCCGCGCTCTGCTACGCCGCCGTCCTCTACGCCGCGCGCTCGACGTTCGGGCTCGCCCTGCAGGCGATCCGCGACAACCCGCGGCGGATGCGGGCGATCGGCTTCGACGTCACCGCCCACAAGATCGTCGCCTACTTCTATGCCGGCCTGATCGCCGGGCTCGCGGGCGTGCTGCTCGTCTGGTTCAACGGCCGCATCTCGCCCGGCACCATCAATGTCGCAGCGGCCATCAACATCCTGATCATCGCCGTCATCGGCGGCATGCGGCACCCGATCGGGCCGTTCCTCGGCGCCCTTGTCGTCGTGCTGATGCAGACCTTCGCCATCGACCTGATCGGGGCGGAGCGCTTCAACACGCTGATCGGGATGTTCTTTCTCGTCATCGTCTTCGCCTCGCCGGATGGCCTGCTCGGCCTCTGGGGCCGCTTCAAGCCCCGCCTCGGCCAGGAGTTGATCGGCCCGTCGCCCTGAGGGCGCGGAAAATCGTCACGCAAAGTCGGACAAAACAGGGAGGATACACATGCACATCAACCGTCGACTGCTGCTCGCCCTCGCGGTCGCGAGCGGCCTCACAGCCCCCTCGCTCGCCCTCGCCCAGGACGACACCATCCGCGTCGGCCTGCTCGCCACCTTCGAGGGGCCGTTCACCGTGCTCGGCGAAGATTCGCTCCGCGGCGCCATGACGGCGCTCGAGGAAGCCGGCGGCATGGCTGCCGGCAAGAAGGTCGAGTTCGTCCGCGGCTCCTCCGACGCCTCGCCGGACAGCGCGGTCCGCGCCGTCCGCAAGCTCGTCGAGCAGGACGGCGTCGACATCGTCATCGGCCCGCTGTCGGGCGACGAGGGCATCGCCGTCAAGGACTACGCCAAGACGAAGCCGAACGTGACGTTCATCAACGGCTCGTCGGCGGCGCAGGACACCACGTTGCGCGACCCGGCCGAGAATTTCTTCCGCTTCTCCACCGACGGCGCCCAGTGGATGGCCGGCCTCGGCACCTACGCCTTCAACGACAAGGGCTACAAGACGGTGGCGACCGTCGCCGAGGACTACTCGTTCCCGTACACGCAGGTGTTCGGCTTCATGGCCGAGTTCTGCAAGGCGGGCGGCAAGGTGCCGTCGAAGTCGTGGGTGCCGATCGGCAACAAGGACTATTCCTCGGTGATCGCCGCGATCCCCGATGACGTCGATGCCATCTACGTGGCGCTCGGCGGTGCCGACGGCGTCAACTTCCTGACCCAGTACCAGCAGGCCGGCGGCCAGGCGCCGCTGATCGGCGGCTCGATCACCGTCGACCAGACGGTGCTGTCGTCCCAGGGCAAGATCCGCGAAGTCGTCGTCGGCACGCCGTCGGCCGGCCCGATCGCCGACACCAACGACACGCCCGCGTGGAAGAAGTTCGTCGAGGACTACAAGAAGCAGCCGGGCGCCTTCCCGTCGCCGTCGCTATTCGCCCACGCCTACTACGTCGCGACCGTCGCGACGCTGAAGGCGCTCGACGAAGTGAACGGCGATCTCTCCGACGACGGCGCGAAGTTCCGCGCGGCGCTGGCGAAGCTCTCCTTCGACACGCCGACTGGCAAGGTCTCGCTCGACGCGAACCGCAACGCCATCGCCGACATTTACCTGACGGAAGTGAGCGAGGGCGCCGACGGCAACCTCTACAACAAGCTCGTCAAGGTGGTGCCGCAGGTGAACCAGACGCTCGGCATTCCGGTGGACGAGTTCATGGCGCTCGGCGCGGTCTCCCGCGAGAACCCCAGCTGCCCGTGATCTGGCCCGTCTGAGAGAGACGACGACACCATGACCGACGCGATGGCCGCATCGTTGAGCGACACGGGGGCGAACGCCCTCGAGCTCACCGGCGTCGGCCGTCGTTTCGGCGCGCTCGTGGCGCTCGCCGACATCACCTTGAAGGTGCGTGCCGGCGAGCGTCGCGCCGTGCTCGGCTCGAACGGCGCCGGCAAGACGACGCTGTTCAACACCATCACCGGCGACTTTCCGCCGACCGAGGGGCAGATCCGCTTCTTCGGCGAGGACGTCACGGCCTTTCCCGCCCACGAGCGCATCCGCCGGGGCTTGCGGCGCACCTACCAGATCTCGCAGCTCTTCAACGGGCTGTCGGTGATCGACAACATCTTCCTCGCCTGCCGCGGCGTGTCGCGGCGGCGCTACTCGCTGATCCGGCCGCGCCGCGACGACGCGACGATGCAGCAGGCCGAGCGCATCCTGCAGGCGGTGAAGCTCGAGCGCGAGCGCGACCGGCCGGTGGGGGAACTCAGCCACGGCCAGCAGCGCCAGCTCGAGATCGCCATGGCGCTCGCCGGCGCGCCGCGCTTCATCCTGTTCGACGAGCCGGCGGCGGGGCTGTCGCCGACCGAGCGGCGCGACCTCGTGGCGATCCTGAAGTCGCTGCCGGCGCACATCGGCTACATCATCATCGAGCACGACCTCGACGTGGCGCTGCGCGTCTCCGAGCGGGTGACGATGATGCACAACGGCCGCATCTTCAAAGAGGGCACGCCCGACGAGATCGAGCGCGATCCCGAGGTGCAGGCGATCTATCTCGGGGGCGGGCATGGCTGAGAACGGCCGCACCCAGCGCGAAAACGGTTGGCGCGACAACGGCGGACGCGACGGCGGCGGGCGCGAGAAGGGCGGCAAGGGCGCCATCCTGCGCATCCGCGACCTGCACGTCTACTATGGCGAGAGCCACGCCATCCAGGGCATCGACCTAACGCTGCCCACCGGCGTGCTGGCGATCGTCGGCCGCAACGGCATGGGCAAGTCGACGCTCTGCAACACCATCACCGGGCTGAAGCGGGCACGCTCCGGCTCGATCGCAGTGGCGGGGCGCGAGATCTCGGGCCTCGAGCCGCACGAGATCAGCCGCGTCGGCGTCGGCTACGTGCCGCAGGGCCGCCGCGTCTGGCCGAGCCTCACCGTCGACGAGCACCTGAAGCTCGCCGCCCGCGGCGGACGCGACGCCGCCTGGACGGTCGACCGCGTCTACCAGACCTTCCCGCGGCTCGCCGAGCGCAAGACCAACGGCGGCTCGCAGCTCTCCGGCGGCGAGCAGCAGATGCTGGCGATCGGCCGCGCGCTGCTCGGCAACCCGCGCCTGCTCGTCATGGACGAGCCGACCGAGGGCCTCGCCCCGATCATCGTCGACCAGGTCGAGCGCATGCTCGTCGAACTCGGCGAGGAGGGCGAGATCTCGATCCTCGTCATCGAGCAGAACATCGGCGTCGCGACCAGAGTGGCAGCGGAAGTCGGCGTCATGGTCAACGGCCGCATCGCCCGGCTGATGCCGGCGGCCGAGCTCGCCCACGACCGCGACCTGCAGCAGCGCCTGCTCGGCGTCGGCCGCCACGCCGACGATCCGGAGGAGAGCCTCGCACCGGCCGCCGTCGAGGCGGCCGAGGAACGCCTCGCCGAGGTCTACCGTATCGTCCGCCCCGGCGCGGACGAGGGGACGTCCGGCGGCTCCGACTGGCGGACGGCGCCCTCGGTACCAAACCGCTGGGATCTCACCGACGCCGAGCTCGGCCGCAGCGTGCGCACCGCGCCCCGCCTCGTCGCCTCGGCCGAACCGGAGACGGGCAAGCTCTTCGATGTGCCGCTCGGCGAGCGCTACGGCCGCACGGCGCTGGTCGCCGGCACCTTCGACACCAAGGGCCGCGAACTCACCTATCTGCGAGACCAGTTGCGCGCCGTCGGCATCCGCACCCGCACGGTCGACCTCTCCACCTCCGGCAAGCCGTCCTCGGCCGACGTGCCGCCGCAGCAGGTCGCCGGCGCCCATCCGCGCGGGCCCGGCGCCGTCTTCAACGGCGACCGCGGCCGCGCCGTGGCGGAGATGGCGGTCGCCTTCGAGCACTGGATCGTCCGCCAGCGCGACATCGGCGGCATCATCTCGGCCGGCGGCTCGGGTGGCACCTCGCTCGCCACCTCCGGCATGCGGCGGCTGCCGGTGGGCATCCCGAAGGTGATGATCTCGACCGTCGCCTCGGGCGACGTCGGCCGCTATGTCGGCCCCTCCGACATCTTGATGCTGCACTCGGTCGCCGACATCCAGGGCCTCAACTCGATCACCGAGCGGGTGCTTTCGAACGGCGCCTTCGCGCTCGCCGGCATGATCGCCCGCCAGCCGACCGCCGCCGACCGGGCGAAGGCCGCCCGCACCGCCAAGCCGGCCCTCGGCATCACCATGTTCGGCGTGACGACGCCCTGCGTGCAGCAGCTGACGGCGCGGATGTCCGCCGACTACGACTGCCTCGTCTTCCACGCCACCGGCACCGGCGGGCGGGCGATGGAGAATTTGGCGGACTCCGGCCTGCTCGCCGGCGCCATTGACACAACCACCACCGAGGTGGCCGACATGATCGTCGGCGGCGTCTTCGCAGCCACCGAGGATCGCTTCGGCGCCTTCATCCGCCGGCCGCTGCCCTATGTCGGCTCCGCCGGCGCGCTCGACATGGTCAACTTCGGGCCGCGCGACACGGTCCCCGAGGCGTTCCGGCGGCGCAACTTCGTCATCCACAATCCGCAGGTGACGCTGATGCGGACGACGCGCGACGAGAACGTCGCCTTCGGCCGCTTCATCGGCGAACGCCTGAACGCCATGCAGGGCCCGGTCCGCTTCCTGCTGCCGGAGGGCGGCGTGTCGCTACTCGACCAGCCGGGCAAACCCTTCCACGACCCCGACGCCGACGCGGCGCTGTTCGAGACGATCGAGAAGACCGTCGCCCAGACCGGCAATCGTCGGGTCGTGCGGGTGGCCGGCAACATCAACGACCCGTCCGTCTCCGAGGCGCTGGCGCGCGCCTTCGAGGAGATCGCGACGCCCTTGAAGATGAGGGCCTGAGGCGCGCCGCGGCACGCCGAACGCCTTTGAATGAACGAGACGCCCGGCCGCCGCTTCGGACCGGACGATTGGGGAGAGCAAGACCATGACGGCGGATGTGTTCGGAGCCGTGATCCTCTGGCTGATCGTGCTGGCGATCGTCGTGGTGATCGCCGTCTATTTGCTGCGCTGGCTCTATCGCCGCTCCACCAAGGAGACGGCGTTCGTGCGCACCGGCTTCGGCGGCGAGAAGGTGGTGATCAACGGCGGCGCGCTGGTGATCCCGGTCGTCCACGAGGTGACGCCGGTCAACATGAACGTCATGCGCATCGAGGTGCGGCGCGGCCAGCAGACGGCGCTGATCACCAAGAACCGCATGCGCGTCGACCTGATCGCCGAGTTCTTCGTGCGCGTGCAGCCGAACCGCCAGGCCGTCGGCCTCGCCGCCCAGACGCTCGGCCGCCGCGCGATGCAGCCGGAAGGCATCCGCGACCTGTTCGAGGGCAAGTTCGCCGCAGCCCTGCGCACGGTCGCCGCCGAGATGACGCTCGAGGAGATGCACGAGCAGCGCGGCGCCTTCTCCGAGCGGGTCAAGCAGAGTGCGGCCGACGCGCTCGCCAACAACGGGCTGGAGCTCGAAAGCGTCGCGCTCGTCGACCTCGACCAGACGGCGCTCGAATTCTTCGACCCGTCGAACGCCTTCGACGCCGAGGGCCTGACGCAGCTGACCGAGATGATCGAGGTGCGCCGCAAGATGCGCAACCTCATCGAGCAGCAGACGATGGTGGAGATCCGCACGCAGAACCTCGACAGCGAGCGTCGCGTGCTGGAGATCGACCGCGAGGGCGAGTACGCCCGCCTTGAGCAGGAGCGCGAGGTCGAGGTGCGCCGGGCGATCCAGCGCGCGGACCTGACGCGCGAGCGGGCAACCCGCGAGCAGGAGGCGCAGCAGGCGCAGATCTCGTCGAACGAGCTCGTCGAGAAGTCGCGTATCGCCCAGGAGCGGGCGCTCGCCGAAAGCCGCATCGCCAGCGAGCAGGAGATCCAGACCCGCGAGATCGCCCGCCGCCGCGCGCTGCAGGAGGCGGAGCTGAAGAGCCGCGAGCTGACCGAGCGGGAGGAGATCGCCTCAGGGCTCGCCGTGGAGCGCGAGCGCATCAACCGCCAGCGCGCGCAGGAGGAACTCGAGGTCGGGCGCCGCCAGTCGGTCGAGCTCGCCGAGCAGGAGCGCGAGATCGCGCTTTCCGCCAAGCAGATGGTGGTCACCCGCGCCGAGGGCGACCGTCGCCAGGCCGAGATCGCCGTCGAGCTGCAGCTGGAGACGGCCCGCCTCGACCGCGACCGCACCCTCGATCAGGCGCGCCTCGAGCGCGAGCGCCTGCTGGAGACGCTGGAGATCGAGAAGCGGCAGTCGTCGGAACAGGCCGAGATCGTCGCCCGTGATGCCATCGAGCGGTCGCGTATCACCGCCGAGCGCGACGTCGAGCGCCAGCAGATCGCCGCCTCTCTGATGCTGGAGACCGACCGGATCGCCCAGCGTCGCGAGCAGGAATCCCTCGAGGTCGAGCGTCGCCAGACGGTAGAGATCGCCGAGCGGGAGCGCGAGATCGCGCTCGCCCGCAAGTCGCTGGAGGTGGTGGAGGCCGACACCGAGGCGCGGCGCGCCGAGGTGGTCGCCCGCATCGAGCTCGACCGCTCGCGGATCGCCCAGGAGCGCAAGCTCGACGAGGCCCGCATCGACCGCGAGAAGGCGCTGCAGGGGCTGGAGATCTCCCGCCGCCAGGCCTTCGAGGAGGCGGAGATCGTCGCCGGCGAGGAGGTCGAGCGCGCCCGCATCGCCACCGACCGCGGCCTCGAGGAGGCACGTCTGGTGACCGACCGCGACCTGCGCAAGCTCGCCATCGAGCGCGACAAGGCGGTCGAGGGTGCCGAGATCGACAAGGCGATCGAGCTCGCCGAGAAGTCGCAGGCCCGCTCCGCCGCGGTGGCGGCGGCGGAAGCCGCCCGCGCCAAGGCAGTGCTCGCCGAGGAACAGTCGTTCACGGTGCGCGAGCGCGAGATCGCCGAGCGCCGCAAGGCGATCGACCTGATCGGCACGGCCCGCGACGCCGAGCGCGAGCGGATGCGGCTCGTCTCCAAGGCCGAGGCCGAGAAGGACTCCGCCAAGGCGTTCGCCGAAGCCCAGACGATCGCCGCCAAGGCGGATGCCGACGCCGCCCTCATCCGCACCGGCGCCACCGCCGCCCAGTACAAGGTCGACGCCGACGGCGCGCGCCAGCTCAACGAGGCGGAGAACCTGCTCAGCGAGGAGGCCCGCGCCGGCCGTCTCAAGCAGGCGCTGCTGGAGCGCATCGAGGGCATCGTCCGCGAGAGCGTCAAGCCGATGGAGAAGATCGAGGCGATCAAGATCCTGCACGTCGACGGGATCACCGGCGGTGGCGGCGGCGGGTCGGGCAAGAACGTCACCGACGAGGTGATCGATTCGGCACTGCGCTATCGCGTTCAGGCGCCGATGATCGACAGCCTGATGAAGGAGGTCGGCATCGAGGGTGGTTCGGTCGGGCGGATGACCGACGTGTTGCGCGACGCCAAGGACATCGACAGCCTGACGCGGGCGCGCAAGGGCAACGGCAAAGCCGCGCGCAAGGACGACGACGATCGCGACCGCGATCGGGACCAGAGCTGAGACTCGGCGACAGACAGGGGCGGGGAGAGAGACGATGGCGAAGGTGTTCGTGTCAACGGTGATCGGCGCGCCGGTCGGCCAGGTGTGGCCGGTGGTGCGGGACTTCAACGGCCTGCCGGCGTGGACGCCGTTCGCGGCGGAGAGCCGCATCGAGATGGGGGCGCCGGCCGACCAGATCGGCTGCGTCCGCAACTTCTCGCTGAAGGACGGCGCCCGGCTGCGCGAGCGGTTGCTCGCCTTGTCGGACTACGACTTCTCGATGACCTACTCGATCCTCGAAAGCCCGATGGGGGTCGAGGACTATGTGGCGACGTTGTCGCTGAAGCCGGTCACCGACGGCGACCGCACCTACATCGAGTGGACGGCGGAGTTCCGCGTGCCGGCCGGCAACGACCAGGAGTTGATCACTTTCATCGGCCAGAACGTCTTCCACGCCGCCCTGCAGGCGCTGAAGCAGCGCTTCGGAGGCTGAGGGCTTCGTGGCGGCGAGGGCATCGTGACAGTCGTCCGCGTCCGGCGCAGCGCCGTCATCGATGCACCCGTCGCCACCGTCTGGGCGCTGCTGCGCGACTTCAACGCCCACGACCGCTGGCACCCGGCCGTCGCCACGAGCCGCATGGAGGGCAGCCGGCCGGTCGACAGCGTCGGCGGCGTCCGGGCGTTCCGGCTGAAGGACGGCGCGTTCCTGCGCGAACGGCTCATCGGCCTCGACGACCGCGCCCGCCGGCTCACCTACTGCATCCTCGAGGCGCCGCTCCGGCTCGACGGCTACGTCGCGACACTGACCGCGACGCCCGTGACCGACGGCGACCGAACGCTTCTCGAATGGGAATCGCGCTTCGATCCGCCGGCGGCCGAGGCGGGGCGGCTGACGCGGCTCGTCGCCGAGGAGATCTACGAGGCGGGTCTCGCGGCGCTGCAGCAGCGGTTCGCACCGCCGAGTGGAGCGACGCGACCGGGGGCGGCGGCGAACCGGCCGGCCACCGCCGTCGCGGCGCCGACAGCGCTTCGTCCGCTGGCGACAGCGGGACCGCAGCACGCGGCGTTCGAGACGGTGCGGACGGAGGCGGCACCGCCGGTGGCGACGCCGGTGCCGGTGGCGACCGGCACGGCCGGCGGTGCAGTCCGACCGTGGGACGACAGTGAACCGCAACGCCCGTGGGGACCGCGCCCGGCGCGCGAGGAGAACGACATGGACGTCTTCACCGTCGTGCGCCGCGCGGAGATCGAGGCGACTGCAGTCAGCGGCGGCCGGAGCACTGACGACGCGCCGCGCACGCTCGCCGTCACCCGGTCCGCCGAGCCGCCGCCGGGGCAGGGTCAGGGTCAGGGGCCGACGCGCGCAGCGCTGCCCTCTCCCGGCCGCCCCGTCGCCGGCGCCATCGAGGCGCAGGCGATCGTCGTCTCCCGCCACGGCGGGCCGGAGGTGCTGGTGCCGGCGACGGTGAGCGTGCCGCCGCCGGGGCCGGGCGAGGTGCGGCTCCGCCAGACGGCCATCGGCGTCAACTACATCGACGTCTACTGCCGCACCGGCTACTTCGACCTGCTGACGCCGCCGGCGGTGCCTGGCATGGAGGCGGCGGGCGTCGTCGTCGATGTCGGGCCGGGGGTGACGCATCTCGCCCCCGGCGACCGCGTCGCCTACGCCTGTCCGCCGGTCGGCGCCTATGCGACCGCTCGCACGATGGACGCGGCGCTGGTGCTTAAGCTGCCGGCGGCGATCGACGACGAGACGGCCGCCGCCGTGTTGCTGAAGGGGCTGACGGCGGAGTTCCTGCTCCACCGTGTCCACGCCGTGCGGGCGGGCGACGTGGTGGTGGTGCACGCTGCCGCTGGTGGCGTCGGGCTGCTGCTCTGCCAGTGGGCGAGCGCGCTCGGGGCCGCGGTGATCGGCACGGTCTCGACCGACGAGAAGGCAGCGCTCGCCCGCCGCGCCGGCTGCGACCTCGTCGTCGTGCACGGCCGCGAGCCGTTCTCGGAAGCCGTGCTTCGGGCGACCGGCGGGCGCGGCGCCGACGTCATCTACGACGCCATCGGCCGCGACAGCTTCACCGCCTCGGTGGCCGCCCTCGCGGTACGCGGCCACCTCGTCAGCTTCGGCCAGGCCTCCGGCCCGGTCGGCGCCCACGACATCGGCGCCTTCGCCAGCAAATCGGCGACGATCTCCCGGCCGAACTACGGTCACTACACCGCCGACCCGGAGGAACTCCGGGCGATGGCGGCACGGCTGTTCGCCGTGCTCGCCGCCGGCACCGTGCAGCCGCTGATCGGCGCCCGGCTGCCGCTCGCCGCCGCCGCCGAGGCGCACCGGCGCCTCGAGGGACGGGAGACAGTCGGCTCGACGGTGCTGACCGTCTGACGGGCCGTCAGGCCTTCAGGTCGGCCGCGTGGTCGCGGGCGTAGGTGGCGAGCGGGATCGGCTTGCGGCCGGTGAGGGTCTCGACCGCGTCCGTGGAGGCGGCTGCCCAGCCCTGGCGGACCGGATAGAAGATCGAGGCGAGGAAGCGCGAATAGTCTTCAGTCATGCCGAAGCCCGTCAGCATCGTCACGAAGGCCGCGTCGTCGATCGCCTCGTAGGTGACGGGCTTGCCGACCACCTCGGACAGGATCGCGGCGGCCTGGGTGTAGGTGAGGGCCTGCGGGCCGGTGAGCACGAAGGCCTGGCCGTCGAAGCGGTCGGTTGTCAGGGCGGCGGCGATGCTGGCGACGAGGTCGCGCAGGTCGATGAAGCTCGTGGCACCGTCGCCGGCAGGCAGGCCGAACCGGCCGGCCGAAACGCCGCCCTTCCAGAAGGTGTGGAAATTGTCGGCAAACCAGCTTGGCCGCAGAATGATGTAAGGCGTGCCGGACTTGATCAGCTTCAACTCGACCTGGCGGTAGGGGATGGCGTCGTCGGCATCGACGCCGAGCGCCGTCATCAGCACCACCTTCGCGCCGTGCGCGGCGGCGGCCTCGACGATCGGCGACAGCATGGCGACGGGATCGGTGTAGCCGGCGGCGAGCATGACGAAGACGCGGTCGACGCCGTCGAGGGCGGTGGCGAACGTCGACGGGTCCGAATAGTCGAAGCGCACGCCCTCGGCGCCACCGACTGGCGCGCCGCCGCGCGACGCCGCCTTCACGGCCTCGCCCTTCGCCACCAGCGCATCGACCAGCGGCCGGCCGACATTGCCGGTGGCGCCGAGCACGAGAATCTTGCCAGACATCGATCGTCTCCTTAGTATCTAGCAGATACCTGCTGTCCAGTGGTTACATACTGCGCTTGAGAAACGAACGAAAGAGAGCACCTTGTGGTGCGATGGTTTCCGAGGGGAAACCGGGCGTCGGAGGGACGAAACGTCCACGCGAGCGCGACGCGTCCTCCCCCTGAAAGGGGGGAGGACAGCCGGCGAAGCCGGCAGGTGGGGGCCTGTCAATCCGGAATGAGATGGCCGGCGTCTTCTTCCTGATTGACGGGCCCCACCCGGAGCGCCTTCGGCGCTCTGTCCCTCCCCCTGGCAGGGGAGGGACGACCCACACAGCGCACCTGATTTTGGAGTACCCGCGATGTTTCAGCCTGACGTCTACGAGGACCGCTGCCCGACCCGGCTGGTGCTCGACCGCATTGCCGACAAGTGGGCGGTGCTGATCCTCGACCGGCTGCGCGACGGGCCGGTGCGGTTCAACCAGCTCAGGCGCACCATCAAGGGCATCTCGCAGAAGGTGCTGTCGCAGACCCTGAAGAAGCTCGAGCGCGACGGGCTGATCTCGCGCGCCGTCTTCGCCACCGTGCCGGTGACGGTGGAATACGCCCTGACGCCGCTCGGCCGGACGTTGACCGACACCATCGCGGCGCTCGCCCACTGGGCCGAGCACAACATCGAGGCGGTGCTGGCGGCCCAGCAGGCCTATGACAGGGGGACCGCCGGCAGCCGCGGCGAGGCCGACCAAGCCAAGGCGGCGTGACGAGCCTGGGCAGACCAGCCTTCTTGGGGGCGAGTCGATCTGGAGGGACAACCTCGAGCAGACCGCCGCCGTAGCCCGCCGAACCGGTGGACCCGAAACTTGAACGACGCAGCGCCGCTCAGAACCGCTCCAGCCGGTAGGGCGAGAGGTCGATCGAGGGGGTCTCGCCGCGGGCGATCTCTGCGACGAGGCGGCCGGTGACGGCGCCGGCGATGAGGCCGGTGTGGCCGTGGCCGAAGGCGAAGATGAGGTTCTCGTGGCGCGCGGCGCGGCCGAGGACGGGCAGCGAATCCGGCATGCCGGGCCGGTTGCCCATCCAGCGCGTCACGTCGCCGACCTCGAGGTCGCGCATCATCTCCCGGCCCATGGCGAGCAGGATGTCGGCGCGGCGGTAGTTCGGCGGCCGGCCGAGGCCGGAAAGCTCGATGGTGCCGGCGAAGCGCAGGCCGCCCTCCATCGGCGACGCCACGAACTTGCGCTCCGACCAGATCGTCTGGGTCCTGAGGCCGACATCGGCACCGGTCACCTGCACGTGGTAGCCGCGCTCGGCCTCCATCGGCACGCGGTAGCCGAGGGACTTGGCAAGCGCCTTCGACCAGGCGCCGGCGGACAGCACGACGGTGTCGGCGGAGCGGCTGCCGGTCTCGGTGCGGACGGCGGCGATGCCCGCTGGCCCGGTTTCGAAGCCGGTGACGCGCTCGCGCAGGAGCGTGCCGCCGTTGCGGACGAAGGCGCTCGCGAGGCTCGCCACCAGCCGGCCGGGGTTCTTGCACTGGCCCTGCTCGGGCAGGAACACGGCGCTCTTGAAGCGATGGGCGAGCGCCGGCTCGAGCTGGCGGATCTCGTCCTCGTTGAGGAACTCGATCGCCACGCCACGCTCACGGCGCAGCGTCAGGCCGAAGTCGGAGGGCGACACGGCGTTCGCGTTCTCGTGGACGAAGAGTTGGCCGCGGCGCGCCAGGAGGTCCTCGCAGCCGGCCTCCTTCAGGAGCGGCGCGTAGGCGTCGTAGGTGCCCTGGTGCAGCGCCCGCATGGCGTCGGCGATCGCCGGCACCCGCGAGCGCCGGCCGGCCGACAGCAGCCGGAGAATCCACGGCATCGCCTGGGGCAGGTAGCCGAGGCGGACGAACAGCGGCCCCTCGGGGTCGAGCAGCCACTCCGGCACCTTCTTCAGCATGCCCGGCATGCCGATCGGCACGCACGAGCCCGGACAGATGCCGCCGGCGTTGCCGTAGCTGCACTGCTCCTCGCTGCCGGGCTCGGCGGGGTCGATCAGCTCGACGTCGTAGCCCGCGCGCTGCAGGTACGACGCCGAGCAGACGCCGACGATGCCGGCGCCGACGACGATCGCGCGGCGACGCGAGGCCTCGGTGCCGGTCATCGGATGCACTCCTGTCCCGCCGAGGCTCAGGGCGTGTTGGCGGCCGGCGTGCCGGCGCGCAGCGCCTTGAGGCCGTTGCCGGCCACCCACTGCAGCATCCGGAAGTCGGAGAGATAGGAGATCAGCCGGTAGCCGGCGTCGATCATCTCCTGGCCGTAGGCGACGGAGCCGACGTGGATGCCGGGCACCACGCCGTGCCGGTTTGCGGCCTCGGCGATCTTGACGATCGTCTCGTAGACGTCGGGGAAGCGTGGGTCGAAGCCCGGCGCGTGGCCCATGGAGACCGAGAGGTCGGAGGGGCCGATGTAGACGGAATCGAGGCCCGGGGTCGAAAGGATCTCCTCGAGGTTGTCGACCGCCTGCTGCGTCTCGATCATCGCCATCGTCAGGATGGTCTCGTTCGCCTTGGCGAAATAGTCCGGGCCGCCATAGAGCGAGGCGCGCAGCGGGCCGACGCTGCGGTGGCCGACGGGGGCATAGCGGCAGGCGGCGACGAAGGCCTCGGCCTGCGCGCGGGTGTTCACCATCGGGCAGATGACGCCGTACGCGCCGGCGTCGAGGACCTTGCCGATCATGCCGGGCTCGTTCCACGGCACGCGCACCAGCGGCGTCGCATTCGTGGTGGAGATCGCCTGCAGCATGGTGACCATCACCTGGTAGTCGATGGCGCCGTGCTGCATGTCGATGCACAGGCCGTCGAAGCCCTGCACGGCCATCGCCTCGGCGGAGATCGAGGAGGGGATGGCGAGCCAGCCGTTCATCACGGTGCCGCCGGCCGCCCAGATGGTCTGGATCTTGTTCTCGCGCATGGAAGTCCTCTTTGGCGTGGCTGTCAGGGGTTGAGGATGAGGTCGGACGCCTTCTCGGCGATCGCGATCGTGGTGATGTTGGTGTTTGCCGAGCAGATCGACGGCATCACGGAGGCGTCGACCACCCGCAGGCCCTCGACGCCGCGCACCCGCAGCCGTCCGTCGAGGACGGCGGTCGGGTCGTCGTCCCCGCCCATGCGGCAGGTGCCGGAGACGTGCCAGCCGGACCAGACGGTGGACTTCACCCAGTCGGCGATCGCCTCGTCGTCGCGCGCCATGGCGTGCAGGCGCTCGGCCGGGCCGAAGCGATTGCGATAGAGCCAGTCGCGGGTGAGCGGGCTCGCGTCGAACAGGAAGGCGGCGGCGGCGGTCTTCAGCCAGTTCGACGGCTTGCGGACGGACATCGCCCGCACCTCGTCGGTGTAGCCGGCGAGGAACCACATGGTGGTGGCGGCCTTCACCTGCGGCGACTCGATGGTGCGGTAGATCAGCTTGAACGCCTCGACGAGGCGCTTCAGGTCGCGCCCGTCGGCGGCGAGGTTGAGGTCGATGACCGGCTCAGCCCGGAAGTCCGGGCTCGCGAGGCGGAGCGTGCCTTGCGAGTAGGACTTGTTCACGCAGACGCCGAGCGAGCCCATGCGCTTGCCGAGCGGGTGCCAGCCGGTGCGGTTCGCCGGCATCAGCAGCATGTCGCCGGGCGTGCAGCCCTCGACGCCGGAGGAGTAGCGCAGCCCCATGAAGATGTGGCGGCGCTGGCCGGCCGGCAGGCGGGCGGCGGGGCGCAGGTGCGTGCCGATCGAGATGTGCGGATGGTCGGTGAGGTTCTCGCCGACGCCGGGCACGTCGGCGACGACCTCGATGCCGAGGTGCTTCAGGTGGCCGGCCGGGCCGATGCCTGCCCGCATCAGGATCGCCGGCGAGTGCAGCGCCCCGGACGAGACGATGACCTCGCCCGCCGCCACCGTGTGGGTGGTGCCGGCGACGTCGACCTCGATGCCGGTGACGCGGCGGCCTTCGGTCAGGAGCTGCCGCACGTGGGCGAGCGGCACGATCGTCAGGTTGTTGCGCGCCCGCACCTCGCGGGAGAGATAGCCGAGCGCGGTGGAGACGCGGCGGTCGTTCTCGTTGGTCAGCGGCAGCGGGAAGCAGCCGTCGGAGGTGCCGCCGTTGATGTCGTCGCCGTAGCGGAAGCCCTGCGCCTCGAAGGCGGCGAGGGTGGCCTTGGTGAAGGGCGCCCAGTCCTTCGGGAACAGCCGCCGGATGGGCAGCGGCCCGTCGCGGCCGTGCAGGGGGCCGTCGAAGTCGAGGTCGCGCTCGAGGCGCTTGAAGTAGGGCAGCAGCCCCTCGAAGTCCCAGCCGGGCAGGCCCATCGCCGCCCAGGCGTCGTAGTCGCCGGGCATGCCGCGGATGGCGAACTGGCCGTTGATGCTGGAGCCGCCGCCCATCACCTTCGCCTGCTCGAGCTTCGAGGGCTTCGACGCGCCGGTGTTGAGGCGGGGCGAGCGCGTGTAGACGCGCAGATCCTGCCAGTGATAGCGCGGGTCGAAATAGGAGAGGCCCGGATAGCTGTCGGCGATAACGTCGGGCACGGCGTCCGGCGGCGTGTCGGGGCCGGCCTCGAACAGGCCGACGGTGTGGCGGCCGCTCGCCGACAGGCGGCTCGCCAGCACGCAGCCGGCGGAGCCGCCGCCGACGATGACGAAGTCGAAGCGCGGGGGGAGGGCGTCAGGCGGCATAGTCGATCCACACGGCTTTCTGGCGCTGGAAGCCCTCGATGCCGGCGCGGCCCATGTCCTTGCCGAAGCCGGAGCCGTTGAAGCCGCCGGCGGGGAAGGTGAACTCGGGCGCGCGGCCGTGGTGGTTGACCCACACCATGCCGGCGGCGATGCGGTCGCTGGCGCGAAGCGCCTTGCCGATGTCAGCGGTGTAGACGCTGGCGGCGAGCCCGTAGACCGGGTGGCCGGCCATGGCGATGCCCTCGTCGACGTCGTCGAAGCGGTGGACCGAGAGGACGGGCCCGAAGAACTCTTCGCGGAAGCCGGTCATCGCCGCGGTGACGCCCTCGAGGATCGTCGGCGCGTACCACGAGCCGGCGTTGCGGGTCTCGAGCGGGCGGCCGCCGATGCGGGCAGTGGCGCCTTCGGCGATGGTGGCGCGCACCAGCTGGTCGATGCGCTCGGCCTGGCGGGCGCTGACGATCGGCGAGAAGGTGGTGGCGCCCTCCCAGGTCGGGCCGGCACGCACGGCGGCGCAGGCGGCCTCGATCTTCGCGATCAGCGGCTCGGCGACGGAGCGCTGCACGACCAGACGCGAGCCGGCGGTGCAGACCTGGCCGGCATTGCCGAGGAAGCCGCGGGCGACGTGGCCGGCGACGGCGTCGAGATCGGCGGCGTCGGCGAAGACGAGCTGCGGGCTTTTCCCGCCGAGCTCCAGGGTCACGGGCTTGAGGCCGTGGAGCGCCGCCTCCGCCATCAGCTTCGCGCCGGTGGCGGTGGAGCCGGTGAAGGAGATCTTGCGGATGTCGGGGTGGCTGACGATGGCGCTGCCGGTGGTGTGCCCGAGGCCGTTGACGACGTTGAGGAGGCCCGCCGGCAGGCCGGCCTCGGCGGACAGCACGGCGAGCGCGATCAGCGAGAACGGCGTCAGCTCGGACGTCTTCATCACCACGGCGTTGCCGGCGGCGAGCGCCGGGGCGAACTTCCACGCCGCGGTGATCATCGGGAAGTTCCACGGCACGACGGCGCCGACGATGCCGTAGGGCTCGCCCTTGATCAGCGATAGCACGCTGCCCTCGGTGGCGGTGATGTCGCCCTCGAGCTTGTCGCAGAACTCGGCGTAGTAGCGGATGACGCCGGCCGTGCGAACCGCGTCGCGGACGATCGTCTCGGCGATCGGCCGGGTCGAGCCGGCGGCCTCGATGCGGGCGAGGGTGCCGGCGCTTTCCTCGACGAGGTCGGCAAAGCGGTGGAGCACGCGCGCCCGCTCGCGCGGCGACACCTGGCCCCGACGGCTGGCCGCGAGGCCGGCTTTCGCCGCAGCGACGGCCGCATCGACGGCCGCGGCGCCGCCGTCGCGGATCGTCCCGATCGGCTGGTGGTCGGAGGGGCGGAGCACCACGATCTCGTCGCCCGGCCGGTCGACCAGGCGGCCGCCGATGAAGTGGCCGTGCGGGTCGGCGACGGTGTTCGGATCGAAGTCGAGGCTGTCGGCCATGCGCGTCACGCAACCTTCTCGGTGGCGGTCATCGGTTCATCCCTGGTCAGCGGAGGGCGGGTCAGCGCTGCGCAGCCGCCGCCTCGAGGAAGGGGCGCAGCATGTCGGCGGTCTCGTGGAAGCGGCCGACGAAGGCCTTCAGCCGCGGATGCTCGGGCTTCAAGAGCACGTCCTTCGGCGCCCCGTCGGCGACGACGCGGCCCTCGTCGAGGAAGACGACGCGGTCGGCGATCTCGAAGGCGAAGCCGAGCTCGTGGGTGACGACGACCATCGTCATGCCGGAGCGCGCGAGTGCCAGCATCGCCTTCAGCACCTCGCCGACGAGCTCGGGATCGAGCGCCGAGGTTGGCTCGTCGAACAGCATCACGGCCGGGTTCATGGCGAGCGCCCGGGCGATGGCGACGCGCTGCTGCTGGCCGCCGGAGAGCTGCGCCGGATGCTTGTGGCGGTGGTCGGCGAGGCCCATCTGGTCGAGGAGCTCGCAGCCGCGCTTCTCCGCGGCAGCCCGGTCGATCCCCTGCACGATCACCGGCCCCTCGATGACGTTGCCGAGCGCCGTCATGTGCGGGAACAGGTTGAACTGCTGGAACACCATGCCGGTCTTGGCGCGGATGCGGTTGACCTGGCGGGGCGACAGCTTCAGCCGGTCGCGGCCGCCCGCCTCGACGTCGAAGATCGGCTCGCCGGCGATGGTGATGCGGCCCTGGTCGGGGATGTTGAGGAGGTTGATGCAGCGCAGCAGCGACGTCTTGCCGGAGCCGGAGGCGCCGATCAGCACCACCACTTCGCCGGCCTTGACGGTGAGGTCGATGCCGCGCAGCACCGGCCGGTCGCCGAAGCGCTTGTGGATGTCCTCGAGCGCGAGGACGGTCTCGGATCCTTCGCGCCTCACAGCGACAGCCCTCCGCGCTTTTCCAGCCTGCGAGCGAGCAGCGTCAACGGCGTCAGCACGACGACATAGATGATGCCGATCGCCGTGTAGATCTCCATCGGCCGGTAGGTGAAGCTCGAGATGTAGCTCGCCTGGTAGAGCAGGTCCGGCACCGTGATGATCGACAGGAGCGTGGTGTTCTTCATCTGGATGATCGACTGGCCGGCGAGCGGCGGCACCATGCGGCGGAACGCCTGCGGAAGGATGATGCGGCGCATGCGCTGGCTGTAGGACATGCCGATGGCGGTGGCGGCGTCGGTCTGGCCGGGCTCGATCGACTGCACGCCGGCGCGCAGGATCTCCGCGTAGAAGGCGCCGACATAGCAGGAGAGCGCGACGAACCCGGCCCAGCCCTTGGTGATGTTCAGCCCCATGAAGATCGGCAGGGCGTAGTAGGTCCACAGCAGGATGACGAGCAGCGGGATGTTCCGGAAGAACTCCACATAGACCCGGCCGAGCCAGGCGAGCAGGCGGTACGGCGTCAGCTGGATCAGCCCGACGACGAGGCCGATGATCATGCCGGCGACGATGGTGATGACTGTGTAGTAGACGGTGATCAGGAAGCCCTGCCAGAGCAGCGGGGCATTCTGCGTGATCACCGAGAAATCGAAGGTCATGCGAAAGCTTCCGTCTGTTCGGGCGGGCTCTCGGAGGGCGGGCGTTCAGGACCGTCCGCGCGCGGTAGTCGGCCGGAGACCGGCGGCAGGGGGGAGGGCGCCGCTTTGGTCTCCGGCCGCCGGACGGCTCAGAAGCTGAAGCCGTCCGGGAGCACCGACAGGTCGATGCCGCGATCTTCCCAGGCCTTGGCGAGACGCGCCTGGGCGAGACCGAGCGAGCGCTGCTGCTGCACCCAGTTGGTCAGGAAGTTGATGTAACCGGCGTTGCCCGGCTGGCGGGCGACGGCGAGGGTGGCCGGATTGCGCAGCACCGGCTCCGGCAGCGACACGTCGCCGACGCCCTTCAGATCGATCTGGATGGCGTCGAAGATGGCGAAGACGACGGCGTCGGCGCGGCCGGCCTGCAGCTCGAGCAGCGCGAGGTTGCGATCCTCGACCGGCACGATGTTCGCCTTCGGCATCAGCGCCTCGGCGACCACCTGCATGGTCGAGCCCTTCTGGGCGACGACCGTCTTCGACGGGTCGTTGAGCTCCGCCCACGTCTTCACCGGCTTGCCGGGAGGCGTCAGCACCGCCCAGGCGTCGGTGAACAGCGGCTCCCACAGATAGTCGACGACGAGGCCGCGCTTCGGGTTCGGGTTGACGCCGATCGCCACGTCGATCTTGTTCGACTGGAAGTCGGCGGCGAGGTTGCCCCAGGTGGTCTCGACCGGTTCGATCTTGACGCCGAGAACGTTCGCCACGTCGGTCAGGTAGTCGACATAGAAGCCGGTCCAGGCGCCGGTGGCCGGATCCTTGATGTAGCCTGGCTCCTCGCCGATCATCACCGGGATCTTCAGGACGCCGCTCGCCTTGATCCTGTCGAGCACGGTGGAGGGGTTGTTGTCGTCGGCGCGGGCGGGTTGCGCGACGGCGGCGACGACCAGGGCCAGGAAGGCCAGGATCGAAGTCAGTGTGACGGCTCGCATGCTGTTTTCCCTCTCGTTAGGCGGACACGTCGGTCCGCCGCCATCTCCCCTCCGCCTGTGCCCCCGGGCTCAGCGGCAGAGGAATCCCGTCGGCAACGGATCGCCGCGCTCGCGGACGATCGTCGAAAAGGCGGTGATGTGGGCGTTGCCGGCGATCTCGACGATCACCGCGGGACGGCCCGCGGCTTGCGTCCCGGCGGCCACGGTCGCCCCGAAGGCGACGCCCAGCAGGTTCTCGGCGCGGTAGGTCCCGCCGACAGCGAGACGCCCGCGGTGGACGAGTTGCGCCGTGCGCGCCGCCGTGCCGGTGCCGCAGGGCGAGCGGTCGAACTTGTTCGCCTCGAGAACGAGGAGATGCCTGGCGGCGGCCGGCTCGCCGGGTGCGTCCGCGGTGAACAGCACGCTCGCCTTGTCGGCCGGGTCGATCAGGCCGCGTTCGTGCAGGACCTCGTTGAAGGCCGCCTTCAGGCGGCTGCCGAGCGAGAGCGCCGGCGTGACATACTCGCCATCGAGGGCAAGTCCGAGCGGGCCGGCATCGACCAGCAGGTACCACATGCCGCCGTAGGCGAGATCGGCGCGGACCTCGCCGACGCCGTCGAGCGTGACGGCGATGTCCTCGGCGGCGAGGAAGGAGGGCACATTGCGCAGCCGCACGCCGGCGAGTGCCCCGTCGGCGCTCCAGTCGAGGCCGACGGTGACGACGCCGGCCGGCGTCTCCAGTGTAAAGTGCTGCGGTGCTGTTTCCCGCGAGAGCGCCCCGGTGGCGGCGAGCGTGCGGGCGTAGCCGATCGTGCCGTGGCCGCACATGTCGAGATAGACGTAGGAGGAGATGAAGAAGGCGCCGTAGTCGGCGACCGCCGAGGGCACCGGCACGAGGCCGACCATCGCCGCATGGCCGCGCGGCTCGTGCAGCAGCAGCGGGCGCAGGTCGTCGTGATGCTCTCGGAAGTAGTCGCGGCGGGCGCGGACGCTGTCGCCGGGCAGCGGCGGAATGCCGGACAGGACGACGCGCGTCGGATGGCCGGCCGTGTGGGAGTCGACGACCGAAAAGCTGGCGTCGAGACCCAGCATCGTCTCACTCCGCCGGAATCGCGGCGGCCATGGCCGGCCGGATGTCGCGCCAGATGGCGCCGATCAGGGATTCCGTCTCGGCCTTGGCACGCGCGGCGTCGCCGGCCCGGATGGCGTCGTAGATCGTCGCGGTGCCTTCGACGGAGAGCCGCACGGCGCCCGGGGCACGCGCGTAGATGAAATAGCGGTAGCGCAGCGCCTGCTTCTCGAGGCCGGCGAGGAGGCGGCGCAGGGTGACGTTGCCGTTCAGCCGATAGATGACGGTCGAGCCTCGCACGTCGGCGTCGAAGAAGCGCTGCACGTCGCCGTCTCCGTGCGCCGCGCGCATCGCCGCGAGGATCTCCGGCAACTCGCCCTTCAGCGCTGCGTCGGCTGACGAAGCCGCTGCCGCCGCCGCGAGTGCCTCGAGCGGGATGCGGCAGGCGTAGACCTCGTCGAAGTCCTTCAGCGTCAGCGGCGCGACCCAGATGCCGCGACGCGGCGCCTTCAGGACGAGCCCGTCCCGCTCGAGCAGCCTCAGCGCCTCGCGCACCGGCGAGCGGCTGACACCGTAGTCCTGCGCGACCTCTTCTTCGGTGAGCCGCGTCGTCGGCGCCAACCGGCCGGAGATGATCTCCTCCTGCAGGAGCCGCGCGAGCTCTTCCGGGATGACGAGGGAGAGACGGGTGCGAGCGACGTCCATGGGTCTACTCCATACTGTATACAATGTTCAGGGTCAATGCGGCCGAGGCGGCTCCGAGAGATTGAACGCGTGTTTCGGTCACGGGATTGCGAAGCCCGGTGGCCCGGCTCGCCGGCGGCTGCGCGTCGAAGATGCGATTCGGCCGGCCCCCGCGGACGGGCGATGCCACGCATGCCGCTGCAACGCGATGGATTCGGCAGTTCACCGCCACCGACAGACGGCGCCGTTTACCAGCCGCCGGGTACAGAGGCGCTGCTGCTCACGCCGACCCCGGCGGGGCGGGACCCGCGGGAGGCGGCTGCGGTGGTGCCGCGTCCTCGACCGGCTCATCCTCGCGTCCGAATTGCGAGTGCTCGAACACCACCACGACGACCAGTGCCAACGCGAGCGGCACCAGCAGGTAGAACAGCCGGAAGACGATCAGCGAGGCGAGCACGTCGGCCGGATCAGCGTTCGGCAGGGCCGTCAGGAAGACGAGTTCGAGCACGCCGAGGCCGCCCGGCGCATGCGACAGCAGCGCCACCGAGAACGATGCCAGGAAGACGCCGAGCACGATCAGGAAGCCGGGATTCTCGCCCGCCGGCAGCGTGAAGTAGATGATCGCAGCGGCGCCGATCAACTCGATCGGCGCGGCGACGAGCTGGCGGGCGACCACTCCGGCCGACGGATGCGGCACCAGCAGACTGCCGATGCGGACCGCCCGCAGCGGCAGGCGGGTGAGCACGACATAGAGCGCCACCAGGGCGAGCATGAGGATGCCGACGAGCCGCACGAGCCCGCTCGGCAGCTCGGTGATGTGGTCGGCGACGTGCGGTTCGATCACCAGCACGAGGCCGGCGAGCATCACGGTGCCGAGCGCGAAGGTGAACGAGCAGAACGTCACCAGCAGCGCCACCTCGCCGGCCGTCAGGCCGCGGCGCGAATAGGCGCGGTAGCGGATCACCGCCCCCGACAGCACCGAGGCGCCGATGTTGTGGGACAGTGCGTAGGTGGTGAACGAGGACACCGCGATGTACAGCCAAGGCACCGACTTGCCGAGATACTGCAGGCCGATGCGGTCGTACCAGGCGAGCGCGGCGTAAGCGACGAGCGTCGACAGCGCGGCGAGCAACCACTGGTGGCCGCCGATCGCTGTCAGGCTGTGCCAGAGGTCGTCGAAGGACAGGCTGCGCAGTTCGCTGTAGAGGAGCCAGCCGGACAGCACCACCGCGCCAATGCCCACCACCGGCCAGCCATATCTCTTCAAGGCCTGCCTCAGCATCACCTCTCCCTGTTGTACCGCCGGCCGGCGGTGCCTCGGATGCAAGGCTACCGCCGGTAGCGGCCGAAGTCCCACTTCGATGTAACGTACCGATGACGGCCAAGCGAGCCCGCCGACCCGGCTTTCTGCACGACGGCTTCGCCCGGTGCGCAGGTCGTCATGCTTTGGCCCGGCGTTCCGCCGCGTTCGGTCGAGCGCCTGCGACGCAGATCTCGCTGAAAAGGCCGCTTGACGAGAACAAAAAAGAGTCATACAAGGAACATATAGAGTACATCGCTGATGGAGGCTCCCATGGCCCGCACCGCCAACGATCTCGCCGCTCTCGTCGCCCTGACACTCTTCGTCGCGACCCTGGTCGTCTGGCTGGACGCCTTCGGTCGCGCCGTATGAGCTGTTGACGACCTTCCTCAGCCGGTCGACACCCGGCGCGGCCGGCTGCAAGAGTGCGGCCGTGGCGGTGTGAGCCGATCGTCGGTCGCCCTCGGCGGCGCGACGGGGCGAAGTGGAGGGCGACATGGCGGCCGATCCCGGCTTCGTGCATCTGCGCGTCCACTCGTCCTACTCGCTGCTCGAAGGCGCGCTCCACATCAAGGCGCTGGTGTCGCTGGCGAAGGCCGACAAGCAGCCGGCACTCGCCATCACCGACACCGGCAATCTGTTCGGGGCGCTCGAGTTCTCGGACAAGGCCGTCGAGGCCGGCGTACAGCCGATCATCGGCTGTGAGCTGCTTGTCGACTTTCTCGACGAGGATGGCGGCGGCCGGCGCGGGCGCGACGCCGCGACGCCGGTCGTGCTGCTCGCTGCGACCGCCGGCGGCTACGACGCCTTGGCGCGGCTCGTCAGCCGCTCCTTTCTCGACGGCGAGCCCGGAGCCCGGCCGCGCCTGCCGATCGGCACGCTCGTCGACGACGCCGGCGGGCTGATCGTGCTGTCCGGCGGCGCTCGCGGCCCCGTCGGGGCAGCGCTCGTCACTGGAGCCGAGGCGCTGGCGCAGGCGCGGCTCGAGCGGCTCGCCGCGGCCTTCCCCGACCGCCTCTATGTCGAGCTGCAGCGGCATGGATTGGCGGATGAGGCGGCGGTGGAGGACGGCCTTCTCGACCTCGCCTACCGTCTCGGCCTGCCGCTCGTCGCCACCAACGGCGTGTTCTTCGGGCGGCCGGAGGACCACGAGGCGCACGACGCGCTGCTCGCCATCGCCGACGGGCGCACGCTCATCGAGGACGACCGCCGGCGGCTGACGCCGGAGCACCACTTCAAAAGCCGCGCCGCCATGCGGACGCTGTTCCAGGATCTGCCGGAAGCCATCGACAGCACCGTCGAGATCGCCCGGCGCTGTGCCGCGCGTGCCCCGAAGCGCAAGCCGATCCTGCCGCGCTTCGCGGCGGCGGATGCCGCCACGCCGGAAGCTGCCGAGGCCGCCGAGGCGCGGCTGTTGCGCGACATCGCGGCGGCGGGTCTGACCGACCGCATCGGTCGCCACGGGCTGGCACCCGGCTTCGACGAAGCGACCTACCGCGCCCGCCTCGACTTCGAGCTCGGCGTCATCGAGCGGATGCGCTATCCGGGCTACTTCCTGATCGTCTCCGACTTCATCCGCTGGGCGAAGGCGCAGGGCATTCCCGTCGGCCCTGGCCGCGGCTCCGGTGCCGGTTCGCTGGTCGCCTACGCGCTCACCATCACCGATCTCGACCCGATCCGCTTCGGCCTGCTGTTCGAGCGCTTCCTCAACCCCGAGCGCGTCTCGATGCCGGACTTCGACATCGACTTCTGCCAGGACCGCCGCGACGAGGTGATCCGCTACGTGCAGGAGAAGTATGGCCGCGACCGCGTCGCGCAGATCATCACCTTCGGCACGCTGCAGGCGCGCGCCGCGCTGCGCGACGTCGGCCGCGTGCTGCAGATGCCCTACGGCCAGGTCGATCGGCTGTGCAAGCTGGTGCCGCAGAACCCGGCGAACCCGGTGACGCTCGCACAGGCGATCGACGGCGAGCCGAAACTGCAGGAGGCGCGGGCCTCGGAGCCGATCGTCGACCGGCTCATCTCCATCTCGCTGAAGCTCGAGGGATTGTTCCGCCACGCCTCGACGCACGCCGCCGGCATCGTCATCGGCGACCGGGCGCTGGAAAACCTCGTGCCGCTCTACCGCGACCCGCGCTCCGACATGCCGGTGACGCAGTTCAACATGAAGTGGGTCGAGCAGGCCGGCCTCGTGAAGTTCGACTTCCTCGGCCTGAAGACGCTGACGGTGATCGACGTCGCCGTGAAGCTCCTGGCGCGGCGCGGCGTCGTGGTCGACATCGCCGCGCTGCCGCTCGAGGACCCGCCGACGTTCGCGCAGCTGTCCCGCGGCGAGACGGTCGGCGTGTTCCAGCTCGAAAGCCAGGGCATGCGCAAGGCGCTCGCCGGCATGCGGCCGGACCGCTTCGAGGACATCATCGCGCTGGTGGCGCTCTACCGCCCCGGCCCGATGGACAACATCCCGACCTACAACCGCCGCAAGCACCGGCAGGAGGAACCTGATTACCTGCACCCGCGGCTCGAATCGATCCTGCGCGAGACCTTCGGCGTCATCATCTACCAGGAGCAGGTGATGCAGATCGCCCAGGAGCTCTCCGGCTACTCGCTCGGCGAGGCCGACCTCCTGCGCCGGGCGATGGGCAAGAAGATCCGCGAGGAGATGGCGGTGCAGCGCGCCCGCTTCGTCGACGGCGCCGCCGAACGCGGCGTGCCGCGCCCGCAGGCCGAGACGATCTTCGACCTCGTCGCCAAGTTCGCCGACTACGGCTTCAACAAGTCGCACGCCGCCGCCTACGCGCTCGTCGCCTACCAGACGGCGTGGCTGAAGGCGAACCACCCGGTCGAGTTCCTCGCCGCCTCGATGGCGCTCGACATCGGCAACACCGACAAGCTGAACGACTTCCGCCGCGAGGCGCAGCGGCTCGGCATCGAGGTGGTGCCGCCGTGCGTGCAGCGCTCAGGCGCGAGCTTCGACGTGGAGGGCGGGAGCATCCTCTATGCGCTCGGCGCGGTGAAGGGGATCGGCCGGCCGGTCGCCGAGCACATCGTCGCCGCCCGCGACGGGCGCCGCTTCGCCGATCTCGGCGACTTCGCCCGCCGCATCAACCCGCGCCAGGCGCCGAAGCGGGCGCTCGAGGGCCTCGTCTCCGCCGGTGCATTCGACGCGCTGGAGCCGAACCGCGCGAAGGTGGAGGCCGGCCTCGACACCATAGTCGCCGAGGGCAACCGCGTCGCGGAAGGGGTGAGCGGCGGCCAGCCCGAGCTGTTCGGCGGCGGCGCCGTGCCGATCCGGCTCGCCGACCGGCCGCACTGGCCGGCAGCGGAGCGGCTGCAGCGCGAGCACGCCGCCGTCGGCTTCTACCTGTCCGCCCATCCGCTGGACGAGTACCGACCGGTGCTCGCGAGCCTGCGCGTGCAGATGTGGGCGGACTTCGCCGAGGCCGTGAAGCGGGGCGCGGCGGCCGGCCGCCTCGTCGGCACGGTGACGGCGCGCCAGGAGCGGCGCACCCGCTCCGGCAGCCGCATGGGCATCGTGCGGATGTCGGACCCGACCGGCCAGTACGAGGCGATCGCCTTCGCCGACACGCTGGCAGAGTATCGCGACCTCCTCGAGACCGGCAGCTCGGTGGTGCTCGTCGTCTCGGCGGAGGAGCGCGAGGAGGGGATGAGCGTGCGCATCCAGTCGGTCGAAAGCCTCGACGCCGCGGCACTCCGGGTGAAGCGCTCGCTGCGCGTGTTCGTCCGCGATGCCACCCCGCTCGAGCCGATCGCCCGCCAGCTGCAGCCGGGCGGCGACGGCGAGGTTTCGATGGTGCTGATGCTCGATGGTGGCGACCGCGAGGTCGAGATCGCGCTGCCCGGCCGCTACCGCCTGTCGCCACCAGTGGCGGGGGCACTGAGGACGGTACCGGGGATCGTGCAGGTGGAGTTCGCATGAGGGGCGGGAGCGGAGGACCGCAACCCATCCCGCTCATGCCTTACGATGCGGAATGGCCGATCGCGTTCGCCAGCCTCGAGCGAGAGGTGCGGGGCATTGTCGGTGCCGAGATGGTCGCCATCGATCATATCGGCAGCACCGCAGTTCCAGGGTTGTGCGCGAAGCCCAAGCTCGATGCTGTCGTCGTGATGGCGAGCCGGACCGCCGTCGTCGAGGCGGCCGCAGCTCTGGCTGCGGCCGGCTACCTCGACCATGGCGACGTCCACAGCAACGGCCTGTGGCTCCTGACGTGTCTTCCCGGTCGGTATCGAGTTCGGAGGCGGCTTTATGCTTGCGTCGTCGGAACGCCGGCTCACGAGGCAAGGCTCGTGTTTCGCGACCGTCTGCGCACGCGGCCGGACGCAGCCGCCGCCTATGCCGCCTTGAAAAGGCGATTGGCAGTCGAGTTTGCCGGTGACGTCGACGGCTACACCCGCGCCAAGGGTGCGTTCGTGGAGAAACTGATCCGCGGCGCGGGCGCGCTGCGCTACTCGGCCGCCGCCCTCGGCGCATAGCCGAGCTGGCGGGACAGGGCGTCGACAAGGGTCACCGCGGCGTCCGCGATGACGGTGCCGGGCGGGTAGACGGCGGTGGCGCCGTCGGCGAGCAGGGTAGGCACGTCCTGCGGCGGCACGACGCCGCCGACGACGATCATGATGTCCGGCCGCCCTTCGGCGGCGAGCGCCGCCTTCAGCGCCGGCACCAGCGTCAGGTGGCCGGCGGCGAGCGAGGAGACGCCGACGACGTGCACGTCGTTCTCCACCGCCTGGCGGGCGCACTCCTCGGGGGTGGCGAACAAGGGGCCGATGTCGACGTCGAAGCCGAGGTCGGCAAACGCCGAGGCGATCACCTTCTGGCCGCGGTCGTGGCCGTCCTGGCCGAGCTTGGCGACGAGGATGCGCGGCCGGCGCCCGTCGTCGCGCTCGAACGCCTCGACCGCCCGCTGCACCCGTCCGACCGCGTCCGACATCGCGCCGACCTCCCGCTTGTAGACGCCCGAGATCGCCTTGATCTCGGCGCGGTGGCGGCCGAACGCCGTCTCCATCGCCGCGGTGATCTCGCCCACCGTCGCCATGGCGCGCGCCGCGTCGACGGACAGCGCGAGCAGGTTGCCGTCGCCACGCGCCGCCGCGCCCGCGAGCGCGGACAACGCCGCCTGCACGGCTGCCGGATCGCGCTCCGCCTTGAGGCGCTTCAGCTTCTCGATCTGGCTGGCGCGCACGGCGGCGTTGTCGACCGATCGGACGTCGATCGGCGGCTCGCTGGTCGGTTTGTGGCGGTTGACGCCGATCACCGCCTGCGTGCCGGAATCGATGCGCGCCTGCGTGCGCGCTGCCGCCTCCTCGATCCTCAGCTTCGGCAGCCCCGCCTCGATCGCCTTCGCCATGCCGCCGAGCCCGTCGACTTCGGCGATGTGGGTGAGCGCGCGGGCGGCGAGGTCATGCGTCAGCCGCTCCACATAGGCGCTGCCGCCCCACGGGTCGATCATCCGCGTCGTGCCGCTCTCCTGCTGCAGGAGCAGTTGCGTGTTGCGGGCGATGCGGGCGGAAAAGTCGGTCGGCAGCGCCAGCGCCTCGTCGAGCGAGTTGGTGTGCAGCGACTGGGTGTGCCCCTGCGTGGCGGCCATCGCCTCGATGCAGGTCCGCGTGACGTTGTTGAACACGTCCTGGGCGGTGAGCGACCAGCCGGAGGTCTGCGAGTGGGCGCGTAGCGACAGCGAGCGCGGGTCCTTTGGCTGGAAGCGCTCGGCCATCAGCTTCGCCCACAGCAGGCGGGCGGCGCGCAGCTTCGCCACCTCCATGAAGAAGTTCATGCCTATCGCCCAGAAGAACGACAGCCGCGGCGCGAAGCGGTCCACCGGCTGGCCGGCGGCGATCCCGGCGGCGACGTATTCGAGGCCATCGGCGAGCGTGTAGGCGAGCTCGAGGTCGGCCGTCGCCCCCGCCTCCTGCATGTGGTAGCCGGAGATCGAGATCGAGTTGTACTTCGGCATGTGCGCCGAGGTGTAGGCGAAAATGTCGGAGACGATCCGCATCGAGGGTGCGGGCGGGTAGATATAGGTGTTGCGGACCATGAACTCCTTGAGGATGTCGTTCTGGATGGTGCCCGACAGCGCCTCGGCCGGCACGCCCTGCTCCTCGGCGGCGACGATGTAGAGGGCGAGCACCGGCAGCACGGCGCCGTTCATCGTCATCGACACGCTCATCCTGTCGAGCGGGATGCCGGAGAACAGGGTCCGCATGTCGTAGATGGAATCGATCGCCACCCCCGCCATGCCGACGTCGCCGGCGACGCGCGGATGGTCGGAATCGTAGCCGCGGTGGGTGGCGAGGTCGAAGGCGACCGACAACCCCTTCTGCCCGGCGGCGAGGTTGCGGCGGTAGAAGGCGTTCGAGTCCTCGGCGGTGGAGAAGCCGGCATACTGCCGGATCGTCCACGGCTGCTGCACGTACATGGTGGGGTAGGGGCCGCGGACGAACGGCGGCAGGCCCGGCACGCGGTCGACGAAGTCGAGGCCGTCGCGGTCCGCCGCCCCGTAGGCCGCGGCGACGGCGATGCCTTCCGGTGTCTCCCACGCCGGCCCCGTCGCCGGTTGGGCGGGCGAGGGCGGCGTCCACGGCCGCTCGGAGAAATCAGGCACCCGCGCCATCACGGCCTTCCTCGCATTCTCGGGGGATTATCCCGCGCGGGACTGCGAGCGGCAAGCCGCGCGTCCCGCCGGCGACGACAGTGCGTGCGCCTGCCGTCCCGCGCCTTACAGCGCCCGGATCTCCATCCCGAGACCAAGGCTTTGCTGCACCGCGGCCAGCGCGGCGGCGACATCGGCGCCGGCGAACAGGAAGCCGGCCGCGCCGGCCGCCGTCCACGCCTCGGCGATCGGGCCCGGCCGGCCGGCGACGAACACCGCCACGCCGGCCGCAGCCAGTGCCGCCGCGACCGCCGGGCCGTCGCGCTCGTAGGCGGCGTCGCTGCCGCTGAGGCAGGCGACGGCGACGCCGTCGGCCCGGCTCGCGGCCACCGCCGCCGCGTCCGCGGCGCCGTCGAGGTCGACCGCGACGACGTCGATCCCGCCAGCCGCCAGCACGCCCTTCGTCCAGGCCGTCCGCGCCGCCCGGTCGGCGCGCGCGCCGAGCCCGGCGAGCAGCACCCGCGGCGGCGACCCATGGGCCGTCGCGAAGGTGTCGGCTGCGTCCCGAAGCCGCTCGAACGGTGCGGCGAGGCGAAGCGGAGCGAGGGTGGGGCCGGCTGCCGCAGGCGAGGCCGCCAGTGCGCCCACAGGGGCTGGCGCCAGCACGGTGACGGGGCGCTCCGCCGGCAGGGCGAACTCGGAGGTGCCGACGATCGGCCGCTTGCGCGTTGCCACGCCTGCTGCGCGCTGCCGCGCCGCCTCGGCCACCGCCGTCTGCGGCGCGCCGGTGGCGAGCGCCGCGGCGAGGCCGCCGGCCTTCTCGATGGCGCGGAAGCGCTCCCACGCCTCGCCGCAGAGTGCGTCGGTCAGCGCCTCGACGCTGCCCGATCCGCCGGCCGGGTCGGCGACACGGGCGAGGTGCGCCTCCTCCATCAGCACGGCCTGCGTGTTGCGGGCGAGGCGGCGGGCAAAGCCGTCCGGCAGGCCGAGCGGCAGCGTGAACGGCAGCACGGTGATCGCGTCCGCCCCGGCGACGGCAGCGGCGAAACCGGCGACGGTGGCGCGCAACAGGTTGGTGGTGGGGTCGCGCCGCGCCATCGAGCGCCAGGCGGTCTCGGCGTGCACGTGCGCGCGCAGCGCTGGCAGGCCGCAGTCTTCGCAGACGCGCCCCCAGAGCCGCCGCAGCGCCCGAAACTTCGCCATCGTGGCGAACTGGTCGACGTCGGCGGCGAGCGAGAAGCCAATCCGCGCGGCGGCCGCCTCGATCGGCATCACATCTGCGAATGCGCGCAGGTAGGCGAGGGCGGCGGCGAGGGCGGCGGCGAGTTCCTGCGCCTCGGTCGCCCCAGCGGCGTGCCAGAGCCGGCCGTCGGCGAGCGCCGCGGTGCCGCCGGCCCCGCGGGTGGCGGTCTCGGCGGCGAAGGTGCCGAGGTCCGCGCCCCAGCCCGCGGGCGAGGCCGACCCGGTCACGGCGGCCATCCCGAGCGGGTCGAGGCCGAGCGTGAGGTCGAGCGCGGACAGGTCGAGGCCGCGCGCCTCGGCGAGGTCGAGCAGGGCGCGGGCGGTGGTGGGCGCGGCGGCGCCGGCCTCCAGCCGCACGGCGACGCCGTCGAGGAAGATCCCGTCGAGAGCGCGGGCGAGCGTCTCCGGGCGGCCGTCGGGCAGGCCGAAACCGTGCGCCGACGGCGCCCCGGCCACGACGATGGCGAGCCCGGTGGCGCCACCGGCGAGGTCGTCGAGCGCCAACCGGTTGGCCGCTGCCGCATCGAGATGGTCGAGCCGCTGCACGATCGCCCAGGGTGCCGGCGAAAGGCCGAGCCCGGCTGGCGCGCGGGCGGGTTCGAGCGGCCGGATCGCCAGGCCGTCGTCGGTCCGCGAGACGAGGCTGTCGAGCGGCTTGCCCTTCAGGGCCGCCAGCGCCAGCCGCTCCCAGTCCGCCTCGGTCGCCGGCGGAAACCCGCCGGCCAGCGCGATCGTCTCGCCCATCCCCGCCGTCCTCGCGTGGCGTGCCGGCCCGGCCGTCGGCCGGGCGGAGGGCACCCCATGGCTGATAGCGGCGAGGAGAGGCGACGACAACCCCGTGGAACGACGGAGACGGCAGCACGTCGTCGACGGTGGTCCCACCGTCGCCACGTCGGCAGTGGCGCGGGTGTCTTGGCGTCGTCGCCCGCCGTGGAAAAGTCGCGCGCGCCTCCGCCGTCCGCCTCAGACGAACTGCGACAGGCCCGGGATCTGCGCCACGACCTGGTCGACCACGTCGTCGCCGGCGTGCTGCTTGGCGAAGTCGACGACGAGGCGGGTCACCTGCTGCACCTGGTCGAGCTCGAGGCCGGCGTCGGTGAGCTCGTTCAGCGCCGCCATCGCCCCCATGCCGCCGCCGAACAGGCCGGCGAGCTTGCCGCCAAGGAAGCCCTTTGAGCCACCCTCGGGCTCGCGCAGGAGCGCCTCGGCGCCGGGGAACTTGCCGATCAGCTCGCCGACCAGCGGCTGCGGGCCGTCGCGGTGCAGGAAGTTGATGATGATCTCGACCGCCTTGCGGGCGAGCGCCGGGTCGATGCCGACCTCGGTCGCGATGCGCTGGATGAGTTCGTCCATCGGCCTGTTCTCCCGTGCGCGCTGCCCGCCGCTGGCCGCCGGGGGCGCGCACGTTCCTGTGATCGCGCCGCGCTCGCGCCGCCGCTCCCTTTTAGGCGAGTGCGCGAGGGCTGCAAGCCAAGCGTTGCCGGGGCCGCGCGGCGCCGCCCGTCCCGCCGGAGACGACCCCATTTGCGGCGGTCCGGTGCCCGCCTATAACCGGACGAAGCAGATGACGCGGGGAACGGCATGCTGGTCGACGGCAAGATCTTCATCGGCACGAGCGTCAAGCCGGAATATCTCGAGCTGAAGCTCGCGAACCGCCACGGCCTCTGCACCGGCGCCACCGGCACTGGCAAGACGGTGACGCTGCAGGTGCTCGCCGAGGGCTTTGCCGACGCCGGCGTGCCGGTCTTCTGTGCCGACGTGAAGGGCGATCTCTCCGGCATCGCCGGCAAGGGCGAGCCGAAGGAGTGGATGCTGAAGCGGGCCGCCGAGATCGGCTTCACCGACTATCGCGGCGAGACCTTCCCGGTCGTCTTCTGGGACCTGTTCGGCGAACAGGGCGCGCCGATCCGCGCCACCATCTCCGAGATGGGGCCGCTGCTGCTGTCGCGGCTGATGAACCTCAACGACGTGCAGGAGGGCGTCCTCAACATCGTCTTCAAGCTCGCCGACGACGAGGGGCTGCTGGTCCTCGACCTCAAGGACCTGCGCGCCCTGCTCGGCCTCGTCGCCGACCGCGCCGACGTGCTCGCCAAGACCTACGGCAACGTCTCGAAGGCCTCGATCGGCGCCATCCTGCGCCAGCTGCTGGTGCTGGAGAACCAGGGCGGCGACGCCTTCTTCGGCGAGCCGGCGCTCGACATCGCCGACCTGATGCGCACCTCCTACGACGGCCGCGGCGTCATCAACGTGCTCGCCGCCGACAAGCTGATGTCGAGCCCGAAGCTCTACGCGACCTTCCTCTTGTGGCTCCTGTCGGAACTGTTCGAGCAGCTGCCGGAGGTCGGCGACCCGGACAAGCCGAAGCTCGTGTTCTTCTTCGACGAGGCGCACCTGCTGTTCGATGAGGCGCCGAGGGCGCTGGTCGACAAGGTGGAGCAGGTGGTGCGGCTGATCCGCTCGAAGGGGGTCGGCGTCTATTTCGTCACTCAGAACCCGCTCGACGTGCCGGATGCCGTGCTCGGCCAGCTCGGCAATCGCGTCCAGCACGCGCTGCGCGCCTTCACGCCGCGCGACCAGAAGGCGGTGAAGGCGGCCGCCGAGACGTTCCGTCCGAACCCGGAGCTCGACACCGCGCAGGTGATCACTGAGCTCGCGGTGGGCGAAGCGCTGGTCTCGACGCTCGAGGGCAAGGGCATCCCGTCGATCGTCGAGCGCACGCTGATCCGCCCGCCCTCAGCCCGCGTCGGGCCGCTGACGCCGGAGGAGCGCGCGGTGGTGATCGCCGCGAACCCGCTGAAGGGCAAGTACGAGACTACAGTCGACCGCGAATCCGCCTTCGAGTTGCTGGCGATCCGGGCGGCGGAGACGGCGGCGACGGTGCCGGCGGACGGTGCGGCGGGCGGGGACGTGGCGATCGGGGGCGTGGCAACCGGGGGCACGGCGCGCGGCCCGTTCTCGACCGGCCAGCCGGGGGGCGGCCCGCCGATGGAGGCGCCGGCGGAGGGCGGTTTTCTCGGCGGCCTGGGCTCGGTGCTCGGCTCACTGTTCGGCACTACCAACACGCGCGGCCAGCGGCTGTCGCCGACCCAGGCGGTGGCGCGCGACGTCGCCCGCTCGGTATCGGGCCAGGTGGCCGGGCGCATCGGCAAGCAGGTCGCCGGCCAGCTCGGCTCCACCGCCGCCCGCGCCATCGTCCGCGGCGTGCTCGGCGGGATGCTGCGGCGGTAGGGGCGGGGGGCGGCGGAGATGCCGGCGATGGGGGCGGCACTCCCTTCTCCCAGCACAGCTGGGAGAAGGTGCCCGAAGGGCGGATGAGGGCCCGCGCGGGAGCGCGGGTGCAACTCTTGCAAGCTTCCGCGCGGCTCGCGCCGCGCGCCCTCATCCGGCGCTGCGCGCCACCTTCTCCCGCCGAGGCGGGAGAAGGGACTCGCGAGACCGCCCGATATCAGGCGCGCTCGTGCACCGCCTGAGCAATCTGTCAAAGGCCGAGTTCACTGTGCGACCCCAGGCGGACAAGGTCGAGATATTCGTCGTCGGGCTTGCGATAGATCAGCACAAGATCGGGCCGGACATGGCAGTCCCGGTGATCTTTCCACTCTCCGCTCAGAGAGTGGTCGAACAGACGACGCGGCAGGGATGCGTCCGTCGCGAGCAGATCGACGACTTCCGACAAGGCGGAGTCGAGGTGCTTTGCGTGACGGCCACTCTTCTCGCGGCGGTAGTCGCGTTTGAAGCGATGGCCGAACCTAATCGTCCGCATTGAGCCGCGCCAGCAGATCGCCGACGGACCGTGTGGGCTCGAGCTCGCCACGTCGGGCGGCCTTCATCGCCTCGATAGTTTCGTCATTCGGCACGAGAGGCTGGAAGGGCAGGGCCTTCTCGGCGGCGATCCGGACCATCATCAACCGGAAGGCGTCTGACACGGTCAGGCCCATGGCGTCGAGCACGGCAGTAGCTTCCTGCTTGGTGCGCTCGTCGATGCGCGCGCGGACGACAGCTGACTGGGACATGGGAAACTCCTTGAGCTACATTGTAGCACACAAGCGAGTTTGAGCCACTGCGTGGCTGATGCGTTCGATCACGGTCCCTTCTCGCCCTCCGCCACCGCCGCCAGCACGAACGCGACCCGCTCCGCGACCGTCAGCTGCGGCAGCTCCACGACCTCGTAGCCGTACTCGCCATAGACCGTTCGCATCGCCTCGCACGTCCGCACGGCCTCTGCGAAGTCCTGTTTCCGCTCGGCGTCGGCGTGGAAGATCTTCGGCCACGGCGGCGCGAGGAAGACGCGGTGGTGGTAGCGCAGCCGGCGGGCGGCCCGGTCGAGCGCCGCCGGCACCGGCAGCCCGGCGAGGCGGCGGTAGCCGATGACGTCCGGCACGCCGCGGTCGAAGACGATCAGGCCTTCACCGGCCGCGACCCGCGCCACGGCCACTTCGTACGAGCGCGTTTCCCAATCGAGCATCCGCGCCGCGAACGCCTCCCGGTCGGCCCACGGCTGAGCGGACCCGCCGGCCGCGACCTCCGCCTGGATGATCGCGCGGCCGGCCTCGATGGTCCGGCCAAAGCCCGCCGCCTCGAGCGCGTCGATCAAGGTCGTCTTGCCCGAGCCGGGGCCACCGGTGACGACGACGAAACGGTCGGCAATCGGGTCGCTCATCGCCGGCCCTTCCGGCAGGGTGCGACGTGGATGTGGCAGCCGCGTCGGAGCTCGGCCGCCCCGACGCGGCCGCATCGTGCCGTCCCCCGACCGAAGGGCTCGCCCGTTGCCATCCGGACGTGCGACAAGCGCCGCGCTCCACCCCCTCTCGCCCACCGCCCCGCAGCGCGGGCCCGGGACCGCTCCATGCTCTCCGCCGAAGCCCTCTTGGCCCTCACGCTGTTCGCCTTTGTCGCCTCGATCACCCCGGGGCCGAACAACCTGATGCTGCTCGCCTCCGGCGTGAACTTCGGCCTCGCCCGCACGGTGCCGCACATGCTCGGCATCGCCATCGGCTTCTCCCTGATGATCGTCCTCGTCGGCCTCGGCTTCGTGCAGTTGTTCGTGCTGTTTCCGTGGCTGCATCCGGCGATGAAGGTCGCCGGCATCCTCTACATGCTGTGGCTCGCCTGGCGGATCGCCAATGCCGGCTCGGTCGGGTCCGGTGCGGCGCCGGGCAAGCCGTTCACCTTCCTGCAGGCGGCCGCCTTCCAATGGATCAACCCGAAGGGCTGGATGATGGCGCTGACCGCGATCGCCACCTACTCCGACCCGTCGCACCTCTTGACGGGCGTGCTGATCGTCGCGGCCGTGTTCGGCGTCGTCGGCACGCCGAGCATAGCGGTGTGGGCGCTGTTCGGGGTCGGGCTGCGGCGATTCCTCTCGAGCCCGCGGACGGTGCGCGTCTTCAACGTCGTGATGGCGCTGCTGCTCGTTGTGAGCCTGTGGCCGGTGGTGGCCGACCTCGTGCCGGCGTGATGTGACCGCTGGCCGGCGGACGTGACGGCACGCCGGCTCCGGCCTATTGTCCGGCCCGCCGGCGCCGCCCCTCGCACGAGTCGGGCGGCGCGCTTTCCGGAGCCCCCATCATGCTCGACGCCGTCCTCGCCCGTGCCGACGCCAACCTCGAGGCGAGCCTCGACCGCCTGTCGGCGCTGATCCGCATCCCGTCGATCTCCACCGACGCGACTTACGCGGCCGAGTGCGCCAAGGCGGCGGAGTGGTGCCGGATGGAGCTCGAGGCGATCGGCTTCGAGGCCTCGGTGCGGCCGACCGCCGGCCGGCCGATGGTCGTCGGCCACCGCACCGACGCCGGCGCGAAAGGCCCGCGTGTGCTGTTCTACGGCCACTATGACGTGCAGCCGGTCGATCCCCTGAACCTCTGGCAGACCGACCCCTTCGAGCCGACGCTGACGACGCGCGCCGACGGCTCACAGCAGATCGTCGCCCGCGGCTCCTCCGACGACAAGGGCCAGCTCCTCACCTTCGTCGAGGCCTGCCGAGCGTGGATCGAGGCGACCGGCTCGCTGCCGGTGCCGGTGAGCGTGCTGTTCGAGGGCGAGGAGGAATCCGGCAGCCCGTCGCTCGGCGCCTTCCTCGACGCGAACGCCGAGGAGCTGAGGAAGGACGTGGCGCTCGTCTGCGACACCAACATGTTCGACGCCGACACCCCGGCGATCGCCATCTCGCTGCGCGGCCTGGTCGGCGACGAGATCGAGATCCGCGCCGCCGACAAGGACCTGCACTCCGGCTACTTCGGCGGCGCGGCGCGCAACCCGATCCACGTTCTCGCCGACATCCTCTCCGCCCTGCATGACGCCGACAACCGCGTCACCGTGCCGGGCTTCTATGCCGGCGCCGACGAGCCGCCGCCGGAAGTGGCGGCGCAGTGGGCGTCGCTGCCGTTCTCGGCGGAAAAATTCCTCGGCGGCGTCGGGCTGAGGATCCCGGCGACCGAGCGCGGCCGCAGCGTGCTGGAGGCGATCTGGTCCAGGCCGACCTGCGAGGTGAACGGCATCGTCGGCGGCTACACCGGCGCCGGCTTCAAGACCGTGCTGCCGGCGGTCGCCTCGGCGAAGGTGTCGTTCCGCCTCGTCGGCACGCAGGACCCGGCGGCGATCCGCGAGGCCTTCCGCGCCTTCGTGCGCGCGCGGGTGCCCGAGGACTGCGCGGTCTCCTTCCATCCCCACGGCGGCAGCCCGGCGCTGACCATCCCGATCGACAGCCCGGCGCTGACGAGCGGACGTCGCGCTCTCGAGGCGGAGTGGGGCAAGCCTGCGGTGATGATGGGCATGGGCGGCTCGATCCCGATCGTCGGCGACTTCAAGCGCCGGCTCGGCATGGACACGCTGCTCGTCGGCTTCGCGCTGGAAGACGACCGCATCCACTCGCCGAACGAGAAGTACGACCTGAAGAGCTTCCACAAGGGCATCCGCTCGTGGGCCCGCATCCTCGGCGAGCTCGCCGCCTGATGCGCGCCGTCTGCGTCTATTGCGGGTCGAACGCCGGAATCCGCGCGGACTACGGCGTGCTCGCCCGCGCGCTGGGCACCGAGATCGCCCGCCGCGGCATGGCGCTCGTCTATGGCGGGGCGCGCGTCGGGCTGATGGGGCAGGTGGCCGATGCGGCGCTCGCCGCCGGCGGCCGCGTCGTCGGCATCATCCCGCAGTCGCTGGTCGACAAGGAGATCGCCCACTCCGGCCTGACGGAGAGCCACATCGTCGGCTCGATGCACGAGCGCAAGCGGATGATGGCCGATCTCTCCGACGGGTTCGTGGCGCTGCCCGGCGGCATCGGCACGCTGGAAGAGATCTTCGAGATGTGGACGTGGGCGCAGCTCGGCTATCACGCCAAGCCCTGCGCCCTCATCGACACCGCCGGCTACTGGACGGGCCTCGCCGCCTTCCTCGACCACCAGGTTGAGGAAGGCTTCGTGCGCGCGCCGCACCGCGAGATGCTGATGGTCGACGACGACCCGGCGCGGCTCATCGACCGCATGGAGGCGTACCAGCCGCCGGTGGTGACGAAGTGGATCAAGGCGGGGGAGCGGTGAGGGGGCTGGGGCTTTCGGTGTCGCACTCCAGTCCGGCCTAGCACACTCCAGGTTGGGTTCGGCCGCCGGCCGGGTCCCGGTCGCATCGTCGGCCCGGCGCATAGTTCTTGGCCCAAGTTGCGGCGGAACATTCGTCTGCGGCGAAGCGACCGTCCCCGGAGTTGCCCTTTCGCCGTTCGCAGTAAAGTTCTCCGGAGGCAAGGCCTGTGACAACGGGAGGCGCTTGCCCGCCGCGCGCCTCGCAAGTATCTGTGGGTCACCGCAATTGCAGCCCGGGGGGGATGGCGATGAAGCGACTTGCGAGAAGAATTGGGATCTTGGGGGCCCTTGCACTTCTGGGATCTGCGGGGACAGCGTTGGCCGAGCCGAAGTTTTCGGCAGATGTGCCAGCGAAGATCACCACACCCGAGAGTGTCGAGACCCGCATCGGTACTCTCAAATTCAAAAATGGTGCGCCGGACGACGTGACGTCGTCGCTCGTCTACGACAATCTCGACCACATGAGGGGCGTGCAGGCCTTCCTGCGCGGCATCTCGGCCACCTCGGTGCGCGCCATGTGCAACGGGATGGACAGCATCGGCGTGAAGGCCAATCGCGCCTTCGGCATTACCGAAGACCTGATGGACGCGCGGACGTTGTTCCTGACGCCGAACACCACCACGGTCTATGTCATGGGCTGTCTGGACCTTTCGGACGGGCCCATGGTGATGGAGGTTCCGACCGGTGTCCTGGGGCCGGTGGACGATGCGGACTTCCGATGGGTCACCGACATCGGCTTGACCGGCCCAGACGCCGGCAAGGGCGGCCGGTATCTGTTTGTCCCGCCCGGCTACCAGGAGGCGCCGCCGCCGGAGGGGTACTTCCAGGCGAAGTCCTCGACCAACACGCTTGTGGTGTTCTTTCGCGCCTTCGTGAAGGACGGCGACATCGCGGGCGCCGTGAAGCATGTGGAGGAGGGCGCGAAGCTCTATCCTCTGCATGCGGTCACCGAGTCTGGCGAACCGCCTGCGACCGAGTGGGTGAACATCTCCGGCGTGAAGTTCAACACGATCAGCGCCAACGATTTCAGCTTCTATGAGGAGTTGAACGAGGTGGTGCAGAAGGAGCCTGCCGATTTCGTCGGTCCGGACGAAGTGGGTCTCTTCGCATCGATCGGCATCCGGAAAGGACAGCCCTTCGCGCCCGACGCGAGGATGAAGAAGATCCTGATCGATGCGGTCGCGGTCGGCAACGCCACCGCCCGCACGATCGTCTTCGACAGTCGCGACCCGGCGACGAAGTACTATCCAGACCGCCAATGGTTCACGCCGTTCGTCGGTGGCAGCTATCTGTTCCTCGACGGGGCCGAGCGTTTGCTCGATGCGCGCACGATGTTCTTCTACTACGCCACCGGCATCACCCCGGCGATGTCATATGCGAAGGTGGGGTCCGGCTCCGCCTACGCGGGGGCCGTGAAGGATTCCACGGGCAGTTACCTGGACGGCGGCAAGACCTATCGCATCACGCTGCCCGGGCCGGTGCCGGCCAAGGCCTTCTGGTCGTTCGTCGTCTACGACAACGAGACCCGGTCCCTCCTGGAGACCGACCAGAAGCTCGCCGGCGTGGACAGCACCGACAAGGAGTTGAAGACGAATGCGGATGGGTCGGTGACGGTCTGGTTCGGCCCGAAGGCGCCCGAGGGGCAGGAATCGAACTGGGTGCAGACCATGCCCGGCAAGGGCTGGAACACGCTTCTGCGGCTTTACGGCCCTCTGGAGCCCTGGTTCGACAAGAGCTGGAAGCCGGGGGACTTCGAACTCGTCGAATGACGGGTGGCGGTGAGGGGGCGTTGCAGCACACGGACGCGCTCCGCAGCGGGTCGGTGACCGTCACGCCGTCTTCCGGTCGCTCGTCAGTGCTATTTCGATAGTCATCCCAGGCCTTGTGCCTGAGATCCATTCCTCTCCGCAAAGACTCCCATCGAAGGCGTGCACGTCGATCGCGTCGACTGTTGCTTGGATCCCAGGCACAAGGCCTGGGATGACTAAGGAGTGGATCGCGAAAAGTCCGAACGGTCCGCCTTCAAAGCTGCTTTGAAGACCTGTCATCGTCTGCACGCTTCGCGGCCTTCTGCCCCTCCGCCGTCATCGCTGCACGAAGAATGGCGTTCAGCCGCGTCTGCCAGCCCTTGCCGGAACTGCGCAGCCAGACGAGCACGTCGGCGTCGAGGCGGACGGTGGTCTGCTTCTTGAGGGGGCGGTAGAGGCCGGAGTCTCCGATCTCCTGCCAGAAGAACGGGTTGCGCTTTGCGTTCTTCCAGAATTCCTCGTCGAGTGGTGGAATATCCGAGTAGTCGATGGTCTCGTCCGGCAATGCGGCGAGCCGCTGAAGTTCGGCCTGCTGCTCGGGCGTCAGCGGCGGCGGATCGTAGACATCAAGGTCGAAACGGACCGTCCGGCCCTTCGCCGTATCGGCGCCGTTCGCGGGGCTCCGCGCGGCGCGCCGAGATGATGCGGATGACTTCGTCGCCATTCTCGTCCCGTTGTGTATGGGCCACCACCAGCAACTGCACGCCGTCGACCAGGCCGATCGTTCGCCATCGGGGTTCGGAGTGATCGAACCCGTCGAATTCGGTGACTGCCAATGGATCGGCAAAGACCCTTGCGGCGGTTTCGAATCGTACGCCGTGCTTCAGTCGGTTCGATGCGGCCTTCGCAGAATCCCAGTCGAACTGTCTTGCCATAAATGTAGCGCCGTTCCTGTAGCTACACCAGCGTCGTCACCCTCCGGCGCCCGCCTCACCCCAGCGCCAGCAAGCCCTCCAGGTTCGGCAGCACCGCAGCCGGTGGCAGGTCGGCGTATTCGTCCGGCTGGCCGTTGCGGTTGATCCAGACGGTGCGGAAGCCGGCGACGGTGGCACCGGCGGCGTCCCAGCGGTTCGATGACTGAAACGACACGGCCTCCGGAAAAACGCGGAAGCGCGTGGCGACGAGGTCGTAGACGGCCGGTGCCGTCTTGTAGGTGCGCACCTCGTCGACCGAGATCACCTCGTCGAGGATGTCGTCGATCTTCGCCGACGCCGCAGCACTCGCCAGCATCTTCGGGGAGCCGTTCGACAGGATGGCGAGGCGCACGCCCGTCGCCTTCAGCGCGGCGAGCACCTTCGGCACCTCTGGGTAGACGTCGAGCCGGCGGTAGGCGTCGAGCAGCGTCGCGCGCATCGACGGGTCGGCGGTGGGAACGGCGGCGAGCGCATAGTCGAGCGCCTGCTCGGTCAGTGTCCAAAAGTCGAGGTAGCGCCCCATCAGGCTGCGCACCCAGGAATATTCGAGCTGCTTCTGCCGCCACAGCTCGGAGACGCGCACTGCATCCGGGCCGACGGCGGCGGCGTGGCGGCGCACCGCCGCGTGCACGTCGAACAGCGTGCCGTAGGCGTCGAACACATAGACCGAGCAACTCATCGCGCGCCCTCCCGTCGCCGGCCCACAGCAGCAATGCCGCCGGACTGCGCGCCATCGCAGCCGAACCATCCCGCGGCGGCGATCCATCGCAAAGTACTTTCCGCATCGCTGCCGAAGTGTTGACGCGCCGGGCGAACGGCGCGAGTGATCGCGGCGCCTGCCGCCGCACCCCGGGGGCCGGTCCGAGGAGGCCCCGCTGGACCGGGGCCTGTTGCATGGGAGTGCCGAGATGGCGGATGGCTCGATGACGCTGCGCCTGCCCGAGGGATCCGGCCAGCAGCGGCCGGAGACCGACACCTGGTCGTGGATCGACGGCGGCTGGCACGCCGGCAACGTCGCCATCATGGGGGTGCGCAGCCACGGCGCCTGGCTCGGCAGCACGGTGTTCGACGGGGCGCGCGCCTTCGAGGGCGTGATGCCCGACCTCGACCGTCACTGCGAGCGCGTCAACCGCTCGGCGCAGGCGCTGGGGCTGAACCCGACGATGCGGGCAGGCGAGATCGCCGAGCTCGCCGCGGAGGGCCTCGCGCGCTTTCCCGCCGGCACCGCCCTCTACATCCGTCCGATGTACTGGGCGGAGAGCGACGGCCTCAGCGTCGTCATGCCCGACCCCGAATCGACCCGCTTCTGCCTGACGATGTACGTCGCCGCGATGCCGCAGCCGACCGGCGGATCGCTGACGCTGTCGCGCTTCCGCCGCCCGACGGTCGAGTGCATGCCAACCAACGCCAAGGCCGGCTGCCTCTATCCCAACAACGCCCGCGCCCTGCGCGAGGCGAAGGAGAAGGGCTTCGACAACGCCATCGTGCTCGACATGCTCGGCAACGTCGCCGAGACGGCGGCCTCCAACATCTTTCTCGTCAAGGACGGGGTGGTGGCGACGCCGGCGCCGAACGGCACCTTCCTCGCCGGCATCACGCGCACGCGCGTCATCGAGCTCCTGCGCGAAGCCGGAAAGCGCGTCGAGGAGCGGACGCTCACCTACGCCGACTTCCTCGACGCCGACGAGGTGTTCACCTCCGGGAACTACTCCAAGGTCTCGCCCGTTACCCGTATCGATGCGCAGAGCTACCAGCCCGGGCCGGTGGCCCAGCTGGCGCGTGGCCTCTACTGGGAGTTCGCCCACCAATGACCGACGCGGCACCAGGAGCGGGACGCCCCGCGCCGACCCGGCGCGACACGCTGGCACTGCTCTCCGTTGCCGCCGTCACGCTCTCCCCCTATGGTGCCGCCCGAGCCGACCAGGCCAATCCTCCACCTTCCGGCGCCGGTGCAGGTGCCGTGACCGATCCGAACGAGAAGGAGATTCCCATGGCCTTCGAACTGCCGCCGCTCCCCTACGCCTACGACGCCCTGCAGCCGTACATGTCGGCCGAGACGCTCGAGTACCACCACGACAAGCACCATCAGGCTTACGTCACCAACGGCAACAACCTGCTGAAGGGGACGGAGTGGGAAGGCAAGAGCCTCGAGGAGATCGTCAAGGGCTCCTACGGCAAGAACGCCGGCCTCTTCAACAACGCCGGCCAGCACTACAACCACATCCACTTCTGGAAGTGGATGAAGAAGGACGGCGGCGGCAACAAGCTGCCGGGCAAGCTGCAGGCGGCGGTCGATGCCGACCTCGGAGGCTACGACAAGTTCAAGGCCGACTTCGTCGCTGCCGGCACCACCCAGTTCGGCTCCGGCTGGGCCTGGCTCGCGGTGAAGGACGGCAAGCTCGCCATCACCAAGACGCCGAACGGCGAGAACCCGCTGGTGCACGGCGGCACGCCGATCCTCGGCGTCGACGTCTGGGAGCACTCCTATTACATCGACTATCGCAACGCCCGGCCGAAGTACCTGGAGGCGTTCGTCGACAGCCTGATCAACTGGGACTACGTGCTGGAAATGTACGAGAAGGCGGCCTGATCCGCCTTTCGGTCTCGCACGAACGGGAAAGGGCGCCGCGAGGCGCCCTTTCTGATTCCGGGGTGTTTCCCGGGTGTCTGGTTGCGGCGCCGGCCCTCGGCGCGCTGCGTCTACTGGCGCTTCTCGCAGACGTTCTCGACGATGCGGTCGTCGATCAGGCCGCTGCCGCGCTCGCGCCAGGCGTTGCATTCGGCCTCGGTGGCGAAGCAGCCGACGAACGACACCGGCTCGGTATTGTCGGTCGGATTCTCATCGCTCTCGCCCGAGACGCGGCCCTGCCAGGGGAGCGTCGGGTTGGCGTCGCAGGAGGGCGAGGCCTCGCGGAAGGCGTTGACGTCCTCCTGGGCGAAGGCAGCCGAGGGTAGGGCGAGGCCGGCGGCGAGGACGAGGGCGGCGATCCGACGCGAGAGATACATGGCTCAGGCTCCCTGTTGAGCGGTCCGGCGCCGTTCGCCGACGCCATGGCGAGTGTAGCCTGCGCGTGCCGCCGGCGGCACCCGTACCGAGCGACGTCGCCCCACTCACGCGTCCATCGGGGTGCGCCGTTGCCGGCGCCGTCAGCGCCGCTTGCAGGAGTTCTCGATGATCCGCCCGTTGATCAGGCCGACGCCGTGCCCGAGCCACTTTCGGCACTGGGCCTCGGTGGCGAAGCAGCCGACGAAGGAGACCGGCACCTGCAGGTCGCTCATCAGCGCCGTCGTCTGGCCGGAGGCGCGGCCGATCCACGGCAGGGTCGGGTTCGCCTCGCACTTCGGCGTCGCGGCGCGGAAGGCGATCACCTGGTTGTAGTCGGCCGCGGCGGGAGCGGCGATCGACAGTGACAGCGCGGCGACGGCGAGAAGGGCGGCGGCGCGCCGCGGGCGGGGCGGGCAGGCGTACATGGCAGCGGGTTCCCCTGGCGGTGCCGGTCGACGACCGTGTGGAGGCGGCGCTCTCGATCCGGTTACTCGTTCGCCCGCCGACTCAACGCCAGTGCGGACATGCTCGAAATAGTGTGCGGACGTGCCGGCGCAACGACGGCCGAAGTCACAGTCTCGTCAGCGCGGCCGGCACTCGTTGGTGACGATGCGCCCTGTCATCAGGCCGACGCCGTGGCCGCGCCACTTCTCGCAGGCGGCCTGCGTCGCGAAGCAGCCGACGAACGACACCGGCACCTGAAAGTCGCTCATCGGGGCATCGGTCTGGCCGGCGACCCGGCCGATCCAGCGCAGCGTCGGGTTCGCCTCGCACTTCGGAGCCGCGGCGCGGAAGGCGATGACCTGATTGTAGTCGGCGGCGGCAGGGCGGGCTGCCGTCAACGGCAGTCCCAGCGCGGCGCCGCAGATAGCGGCGGTGGTGCACCGGCGAAACGTCGACAGGGCGATCATGGTGCATGGCTCCCCTAGCGATTTCACGCCGCCATCGTGTGCCCGGAGTGGTCGCGACACGGCGCTGTGAAGACCGCCGGCGAAGCGCGCGCGGCAATGGCGACGACACGGGCCGGTGCAACCGCCGTTGCCGTCACGGCTTCGTCAGGCCGGCCGGCACTCGTTGTAGATGATGCGGCCGTTGACGGCGACGAGCGCGAAGCGCCGCCAGGCGTTGCACTGTTCCTGTGTCGGGAAGCAGCCGACCAGCGAGACGACCCGCGTGCCCGGCATCAGCAGCATCTGGCCCGAGACGCGGCCGACCCAGGGCCCGGGGTTGTTCGCGTCGCACTGCGGCGTGTCGGCCTGGATGCGCGCCAGCGTGAACGGGCTCGCGTCGATGACGGGCGCGCAGGAGGCGGCGAGGGCAGCGGCGGCGAGAACGGCCGGCGCGGTGGCCAGCCGCACGTTGAACCCGAACAGACGCATCGGCACTCGACCCTCTTCGACTCATGGCACCCGCAGGCACCGATCACCGGCAAGGCTACGGGGAAACGCCGGCTGTGGAAAGGTGAGCGCTGTGTGGGGTACCCACCCTCCCCCCGTGGGAGGGTCGGACCGCGCAGCGGTCCGGGGAGGGCCGCCGATGGCGAAGCCGTCGGCGGGCGACAGTTCGGCAATCTCTGGCGCCGTACCGCCGCGCTCGTGCGCGGCGGCCCCCTCCGGCCGGCTTCGCCGGCCACCCCGGATCAAGTCGGGGGCAGGTTCTCCCCAGCGAGAGGGGAGGGGCAACCCCGCCCTACGGTTTGTACCCCTTGTCGCAGCGGCTGACCCACTGCCAGTCCTGCCACTCGGAATTCATCCAGTAGAGCCAGTTCTTGCAATCGACTGGCGTGCGGAAGCACGCCCACTGCGACGTCGTGTTGAACATGTTGAACAGCGTCTCGCGCCGACCGGCGAACTGCCCCCACCACAGGTTCGCCGCGCCGAACTCCGCCGCCGCGCTCTTGCACTCGAGCGGCGTCGGCCGCGGCTTCAGCGGCCCCGGACCGGTGGCGGCCGCAGGGGCCGCGGCACCCAGGGCGACCATCGCCGCCACCAGCACCAGCGCCACTCGGCGAACGAACGAACGGCCAGGCACCATCACGCGAACTCTCCCAAGCTGCTCGCCGGCGGGAAGGCCGCCGGCCCATCACGCGCTCCCGCCGGGCAAGACGCGCCGTCACCGCACGCGAACACCACTCACCGGCGCCGCCCCGGCGGCGCGCCGCGCCCCGCCGCCGCCCTCGGGCAGCCGGCCGGCGATCTCCAGCACCATCTTACGCCTGACCGCGTCGGCGAAGGAGAGGCGTTCGTCGGCGATCATCACGAACGACGTCGGCCCGCCGATGACGTCCTGCTCGTAGACGAGCGACAGCGGCCGGTTGCCGACGATGCGCGGCTGCCCGCCGGGCCGCTGGATGACGAGGCCGTTGATGACGATACCCTTCGCCACCGCCTCGTCGCGGGCGGCGTGGATCGAGCGGCCGCCGATGTTCGGCCCGTCGCCGGAAACGTCGATGACGCGGCGGATGCCTTCTTGCGCGTTGGTCTCGAGCTTGTGGACGGAATAGTCGATCGCCGCCGAGATCGAGTTGTAGCCCCAGGCGGCGCGGGGCCGCGTCACCAGCGCCTCGGCGAAGGCGGCCGCGGACGACGCGTCGCGGATCACCGTCCAGTCGACGATGGTGTGCTGCGAGGCCGGGCCGCCCCACTCGATGTAGGCGATGGCGATCGCCCCGTGGATGCCGTCGCGGATGGCGTTCAGCACCTCGGCGCTCGTCACCGCCTCGGCGTAGCCGCGGCGCTGGAAGGCGAGTTCGTCGTCGTCGATCGAGCCCGAGCCGTCGGCGGCGAGCACCAGTTCCACGTCGACCGGCTCGGCGGCGGCCGGTACCGCCAGGAGCGGGAGGGCGAGGGCGGCGAGGAGGGGCATCAGGCTCTTCATCGTCGCATCGTCCTCCGCGGCTGTGGCTCCTTCAGATTCTAGGCGGTTCCTGTCGCCTTCAAGGCGAACGCCTGGATGAGCGCGATCTCCTCGAGCCGGCCGAAGCGGCCGGCGGCGCCGCCGTGGCCGGCCTCCATGTTGGTGCGCAGCATCAAGACGGCGTCGTCGGTGCGCTCGGCGCGGATTCTCGCCACCCACTTCGCCGGCTCCCAGTAGGTGACGCGCGGGTCGGTGAGGCCGGCGAGCACGAGCAGCGGCGGATAGGGCTGCGGGCGCACGCTCTCGTAGGGGGCGTAGCGGCGGATGCGCCGATACGCCTCCACATCCTCGATCGGATTGCCCCACTCGGGCCACTCCGGCGGGGTGAGCGGCAGCGTCGGGTCGAGCATGGTGTTGAGCACGTCGACGAACGGCACCTCGGCGACGACGCCGGCGAAGAGGTCCGGCCGCATCGTCGCCACCGCCCCCATCAGCATGCCGCCGGCCGAACCGCCCTGCGCGACGATGCGGCCGGGCGCGGTGAAGCCCGCGTCGACCAGGTGCTCGGCGACGGCGACGAAGTCGTTGAAGGTGTTCTCCTTGCCCTCGCGGCGCCCCTCGCGATACCAGCGGAAGCCCTTGTCCTTGCCGCCGCGCACGTGCGCGATGGCGTAGACGAAGCCGCGGTCGACCAGCGAAAGCGTGTTCGTCAGGAACGCCGCCGGCACCGAGATGCCGTAGGAGCCGTAGCCGTAGAGCAGCATCGGCGCCGAGCCGTCGAGCACCACGTCTCGCCGGTGCAGCACCGAGACGGGAATCTCCTCGCCGTCGGGCGCCACCGCGTGCAGGCGCCGTGTCACATAGAGCGACGGATCGTGCCCCGACGGCACCTCCTGCTCCTTGCGCAGCACCCGCTCGCGGCTCTCCATGTCGTAGTCGTAGACGCGGGCGGGCGTCGTCATCGACGAGTAGCTGAAGCGCAACGTCGACGTCTCGGCCTCGTAGCCGTCCATGACGGCGAGCGAGTAGGCCTCCTCGTCGAAGCGGATCTCGTGCTCGGCGCGGTCGGCGAGCCGGCGGACGACAATGTGCGGCAACCCGTCCCGTCGCTCGAGGCGGACGAGATGGCCGGCGAGCGCCGAGATCGACAGGATCAGCCGGCCCGGCTCGTGCGCTACGAGGTCGGTCCAGTGCTCGCGGCCGGGGGCGTCGACGGGGGCCGTCACGACCTTGAAGTCCTCGGCCCCGTCGGCATTCGTCAGGATGAACAGCCGGTCGCCGGTGGCGCCGCCGCCGTGGTCGATCGAGTACTGCTCGGCCGTCCGGCGCGGCGCGATGAGGCGCGGCGCGGTGTCCGGAGCATCGGCGGGAATGAGGTGGGCTTCCGAGGTCTCATGGTCGTGCACGTCGACGACGACGAAGCGCCGCGACTGCGTCTGGCCGACCGAGACGAAGAAGCCTGGGTCCGGCTCGGCATAGACGAGGACGTCGTCGGCCGCGGGCGTGCCGACGACGTGCCGGTAGACGCGCGCCGGCCGGTGCTCCTCGTCGAGGCGGACATAGAAAACAGACTGCGAATCCGCCGACCAGACGGCCCGACCGGAGGTGTCGAGGATGACCTCGTCGAGATCGGTGCCGGTGGCGATGTCTCGGATGCGCAGGGTGAACGCCTCGCCGCCGGTCTCGTCGACGGCATAGGCGAGGCGGGCGTGGTCGGGAGAATGTTCGGCTGCGGCGAGACGGAAGTAGGCGCGGCCCTCGGCGAGCACGTCGCCGTCGAGCAGGATCTCCTCCGGACCGCCGTCGCGCGGCGTGCGCACCACCAGCGGGTGCTCGCCGCCGTCGCGGTGGCGCGTCATGTAGGCGAACGGCCCGTCCGGCGCGGGCACCGAGGAATCGTCCTCCTTGATGCGGCCGCGCAACTCGGCGGTGAGCGCCGTCCGGAGCTCGGCCGCATCGGCGAGGATCGTCTCGGCGTAGGCGTTCTCCGCCTCGAGGTAGGTGCGGATGTCACCGGCGAGCGCCGCCGGGTCGCGCATCACCGCCCGCCAGTTCTCCGCGCGCAGCCAGCCGTAGGGATCCTGGCGGGGCTCGCCGTGCGTGACGATCTCGTGCGGCCGTGCCTCGGCCCGCGGCGGGCGCGGGGAGGCGGGAGCGGCGGCGAAGGGCGGGCGGGTCGGCGTGTTGCGGACGAGCATTTCGGAACGGTCACTTCCCTTTGTCGGCACCGGCGGCTTGCGGGTCGAAGTCGAGCGCGGTGCCGTTCATGCAGTAGCGCAGCCCCGTCGGCCCGGGGCCGTCGGGGAAGACGTGGCCGAGGTGGCCGTCGCAGGTCGCGCAGCGGATCTCGATGCGGCGCATGCCGTGCGACACGTCCTCGATCTCGCGCACCGCGCCGGGGGTGATCGGCGAGAAGAAGCTCGGCCAGCCGGAGCCCGAATCATACTTCGTCTCCGACGAGAACAGCGGCGTGCCGCAGGCGATGCAGGCGTAGGTGCCGGAGCGCTTCTCGTCGAGGTGCGGGCCGGTGAAGGCGCGCTCGGTGCCATGCTTGCGCGTCACGTAGAACTGCTCGGGCGTCAGCGCGGCGCGCCACTCGTCGTCGGACTTCACGACCTTCGGGGTGGTCGAGGCGGACGATGTCATCGGACGATCTCCGTTTGCGGCGGGGGGAGGGCAGGGTGCCCCAGAGATAGGTTGGCAAGCCGCGCGGGGCAACTGCGGGGAGGATGGAGGGGGCGTCCGTCCGCGCCGATGGTCGAGCCCGCGCCTTCTCCGTTCTCTCGTTCACAACCCTCGATAGTCATCCCAGGCCTTGTGCCTGGAACCATTCGCTTCCCCGCACAACGCCCTCGCCGTCGTGGAGAGTCGAACGAGCGTTGCTTGGATCCCAGGCACAAGTGTTCAGCCCGGGGAGATGGCGGACACCTGTTCGGAGAGATGACTGACGGTTTTGTCGTTGGTCAAGTCGATGGTGGCGATGCGGTGGGAGGCGAAGAAGAC